>ERZ773022.156-NODE-156-length-66676-cov-78.672566_pt1 | contig 66676 bp, 49 predicted proteins | sample MGYA00580839_ERZ773022 | MGnify/ENA primary metagenome ERZ773022 (study PRJEB29015, sample SAMEA2738020) | human oral metagenome | biome: human oral; feature: human-associated habitat; material: dental | place: China | collected 2044 ...
AGGCCGGTGCGCGGGCTGGGGCGGGCCGACGAGATCCTGCGCAAGACGAGCGCGTCTTCCGGCCCGGGCGGAGCCAGGCCGCCGGTAGGGGTCATCGACTCCTCCACCCATGACAGCAGAGCGGATCCCCGGGCCTGGCCGATCCGCGAGCCGCTGACCGGCGCCGGGGTCAGGATCACCCCGTCCGCCTTCCACGCGGCCCGGTCCCGCCCGCCGTCGGCCAGAAGCGTGCACGACGAGACCCTCAAGACCGGGACCGCAAAGGTCCACGAGGCCGACTGCTCGGCGCCGGGAGCCCGCCAGATGCGCACGGCACTCAACCGCCCCGCCGTCCGCCGCGCGCACGGGCCGGCACGTGACCCGCTGCACCGCGGAGCGGCCCATGCGGGACATGATGGGCCCGCACGGCACCCGCCGCGCGAAGCCGCCCGGACCGGCCCGGACCGCTCCACGGGAGCAGCACCCGGCAGACCTGATGGACCAGCACTTCACGACCCCCGGACCGAACGAATCGCGGATGGCGGACATCACCTCCGCGCGCACGTTCACGGAGCGGGTGCACGCCGCCTCCACCCGCCGACGCGCACCCGCGCCGGAACGTGGACCGGCAGGCCCCCACCGGCCTGCGCACCGACCCGGCCCCGGACGCCCCGACCACGGCAATCCGGCAGCACCGACGGCAGGGCGCCGACCCGACCGGGCCGATCCACCACCCCGACCACGGCGCGCAGTACCGGGCCATCCGCCACGAGCAGACCCTGTCCGATCGCGACGCGGTCGCCTCAACGGGATCCAAGGACGACTCCCACGACAATGCCCCGGCCCAGGCCCTGAACCCGCCGTACAAGACCGAACCGACCCGCAACCGCCCCCTCCCCCGACGAGCACGACCCCCGGAAGAACGCCGACGACGCCGAGCCCACCACCGCCGAATAAGCCCACCGCTACAACACCACCCGCCCCCACCCCGCCACCCCGATGCGGACCCCCGCCGAGCACGAGCAAGCCTGGCACCGCAACCACCCCGCCGGGCCAGCACAGACCGCCCCGTCACCAGACCCCGGCAAACGCGCCCCCCGCGCCAGCCGGAACCAGACAGACAAGCCACCACAAAACCTAGGACTTGACACGCGGCAGACCCCCCGACCTGCCCCACTGCCGCATGGCAGAGCACATGGGGGCACCCCCGGGGCTCCGGGTCGCCCCGCGCGGACCGCACGGAGGCCTTCCGGACGGGCCCAGCTGTCAATAGGCTCGTGTCATGGCCGACCCGCCCCTGGTCGCGTCCTCCTGGCTCATCGGATGGGCGCTGTGCCTCGCCGCCTCGCTGCTGCTCGTCGCCGTCCACCTGCGCCTCCTGGCTCGCCAGCCCGAGCCCGACCCGATGGTGCCGGGTGCCGAGGGGAAGACTCCGTACGCGCTGCTCGCCGTCAGCGGACGGGTGCGGCTCATCTGCCTGCTGGGGGCCCTGGGGTCCTCGGCCGCGACGGCCACCGCCGGGCCCCTCGCCCCCGCCTGGCTGGTCTGGGGCTCCGGGGCGGTCGTCCTCGTCGGCGTCGACGCCGTCTCGACATGGATACCGCGCGGCCTCACGAGGCTGGTACTCGGCGAGCTCGCCGCCGCCCTCGCCCTGGGCGCTGCGCTCGCACGCGACCCGTGGCCCCTCGTCGGCGCAGCCGCCGGGGCCGTCGCCGTGGGCGGTTTCTTCTGGCTCGTCTGGCGTTCCGGCGCCGGTCTGGGCTTCGCCGACGTGCGGCTCGCCGTCGGGCTCGGCGCGCTGACGGGCTCGTCCGGCACGGGCATCGCCGGGGTGATCGGCGCCGTCATGGTCGCTGCGGTGCTCGGCGCGCTCACCGGGATCGTCCACGGGCTCGGACGGGCGCGCCACAGGCCCTTCGCCTACGGGCCGGCGCTGTGGGCGGGCGCCTACGCCTGCCTCGTCCAGCGGCTCCTGCGCTGAGCCCGACACGGCGGGAGCCGCCCGGCCGATGGCAGGACGGCTCCTCGCCACCGATGGGGCCCGGACTCGCTCACTGCGATTCGAGGCGCTTGAGGATGTCCTCGGCGGCGCGCTGCGTCTTCAGGCTCGACAGGACGAACTCGCTGATCATGCGGGTGCCCAGGACGATGATCACCCCGGGGATCCAGCCGAGCAGGATCCCCAGCACGAGCATGACGCTCGAACCGCTGTTGAAGTAGGGGTCGATGGACGCGGCGCCGGTGCCGATGAGGATGGCGAAGAGCCACCACAGGATGCCCACGATCATCGACAGGACGTAGAGGATCTTCACGACGAGGGGCGTCACCATCTCGGTGAAACTGAGGTCGAACAGGGCGCGCAGGCCGTCCTTGTGAGCCGGAGCGGGCGCGGCGTAAAGGGCCTGCTGGGCGGCGTAGCCGCCCTGCACGGACTGGCCCTGCTGCCCCCAGTTCTGGCCGCCCCAAGGCTGCGCGGGCTGGGACGCGGCGGGCTGCTGGGCGGACGGACGGCCCGGCGCGCCACCCCACGACGGGGCGGATTGGGGCTGGGACGCGGTGGGCTGCTGGTGCCCCCAGGAACCGGTCGAAGAACCGCTGACCGGGGAGGAGGCCGCGGAGGCACTCGACGCGGACGCCGGCGTCTGGGTCGGAGCGCCGCGCCACCCCGGGACGGGGTTCGAGGTCGGTGCGCTCGAAGAGGCCGAGGTGGTGCTGCGCCATGTGGGCGCCGAGCTCTGGGAGGAGGGGGCACCCGGAGACGGTGCCGCCGAACCGGGGGCGAAGACGCGCGTCGCGTCGTCGGGCTCGTCGGGTTGGGACGTGCTGGTCGGATTCTCACTCATGGACCAATCATGACCCATCAAGGGCTCCGACGAGCAAGGGGCCACATTCCGGCGCGGATCGACCCGCCCCACGACGCGAGGTCGACGAGGATCGGCGACCGGCACGGCCCCGGGCGGGGCCCGGACGCGGACGGCCCGGGCCCGCCCGCCGGGAGATCACTCCCGGGCGTGCTCCCGGGTCGAGGAGATCCACCGGTCGAGCAGCGCGGCGGCGTGGCCGTCGTCGATGACTCGCCGAGCCTGCTCGAGGCGGGCGCGCAGCTGGTCGGCGACCGGCTCGTCGAAGTCCGGGCCGTCGAAGGCCAGCATCGCGGCCGCGGCATTCAGCGAGACGATGTCGCGCACCGGACCTGTGGCGCCGGAGACGACCTCGCGGACGACCCCGGCGTTGTGCTCGGGGTCGCCGCCGACGAGGTCCTCGCGGGTGGCAGGAGCCAACCCGAGCTCGGCGGGGTCGAGGACGGTGCGCTCGCAGCGGCCGCCGCCGAGGATCCACACGTCCGAGGGGCCCGTCGTCGTGAGCTCATCGAGGCCGTCGGTGCCGTGGAAGACGAAGCCGCGGTCGCAGCGCCGGGCCAGGACCCCGGCCATGAGCGGAGCGATCCGCTCGTCGGCGACACCGATCGCCTGGGCGTGCGGACGGGCCGGGTTGGCCAGCGGGCCGAGGAAGTTGAACACGGTCCGCACGCCGAGCGCCTTGCGGGTCGGGCCGAGATGACGCATCGAGGCGTGGTAGCGCTGGGCGTACAGAAAGACGATGCCGACCTCGGCGAGGACGGCCGCCTCGGCGGCCGGCGACAGGTCGATGACGACGCCGAGGGCCTCGAGGCACTCGGCGGTGCCGCACATCGAGCTGGCGGCGCGGTTGCCGTGCTTGATGACGGGGCGGCCGCTCGCCGCCGTGACGATGGAGGCCATCGTCGAGACGTTGACCGTGTTGGCGCGGTCGCCGCCGGTGCCGACGATGTCGACCGCCTCGCGCGGGAGCTCGAGCGGGAGGGCCCTGGAGAGCATGCCCTTGGAGAGGGCCGACAGCTCACCGCTCGTCTCGCCCTTGGAACGCAGGGCGACGAGGAAGCCGCTCATCTGCTCGGGGCTGGTCCGCCCCGTGAGCAGTTGATCCATGGCCCACGCACCGGCCTCGTCGTCGAGATCATGGCCATTGATGAGTCCGGTGATGAGGTCGGGCCATGTCATCTGCGCCATCAGATCGCCATCTCCTCGGGAACGTCATGGTTGTCGTCGAGACCGTGCCGGCTCGACTGGCCCGGGGCTCCGAAGCCCTCGGTGGTCATGGGCATCGACGAGCCGGCGCGCGCCCTGCGCACGACGTCGGCCACCGTCTGGGGCAGACGGATGGGATCGACAGGGTAGGGCGAGATCGCCTCGGCGTCGGACCAGGCGGCCAGCCACGAGTCGGCCGCGCGCGCCACGAGCAGGACGACGAGCGGCGGGTGCGCGAACTCGTCCTTCATCTGGTGAGCGACGCCCATCCCGCCCGCCGGCACGGCCTCCCCGTCGAGGACCGCGACGTCATAATCCTCCTTCTCGAGGGCGGCCCACAGGGCGGGTTGGGTGGCGAACTCACTCGTCTCGAGCGGGGGCAGACCGGACGCGAGGGTGCGCCCCAAGGCGAGCCGCACCTGCTCGCGCACCGTGCGATCGTCGGAGTAGATGATGACTCTAAGGTCGGCGGAGTCGGAACTGGCGTCGTTGCTCATGGGACCGTCCTCGGCTGGTTCAACGGATGCGAAGCTACTCGGCACATCGTAGCCCCATGCCGTGGACGGCGACGCCGCACCACCGGGATGAGACGCCCCGCCGTCGCCGCGCGGGGCACGGGCCGGGGGCGCCGTCGCCGCGCAGCACCGGATGGGGGCGCCGCGCCCCCATCCCGTCGCGTCTCCCACGTTCATCCGCTGCCCGTTCCACCCGTTCATCCGCTGCGCCCTCCCGGCTGCGACGGGCGCCCGGGAGGCCGTCCGCGATCGCGGCGACGATACGGGCGAGACGGGAGCCGCCCGGGGGACCCGCCGGGCGGGACGAGGGGCCATCACTCCGGGCCCGCGCGAGGGCACCCATGCCCGTCCTGCTCTCTGCACTGACCGCTCTGCGTCGGCCCGGGCCCGCACGAGGCGCCCGCATAGAATCGGACGGTGCGTTTCCTCAACCAGCAACCGGCCTACGACCTGACGTACAACGACGTCTTCATGGCGCCGAACCGCTCCAGCGTGCAGTCGCGCCATGACGTGGACCTCACCAGCCGCGACGGCATCGACCTCCCGCTGCCCCTCGTCGTCGCCAACATGACGGCCATCAGCGGCCGCCGCATGGCCGAGACGGTGGCGCGCCGGGGCGGCATCGCGGTCCTGCCCCAGGACATCCCCGTCGACTACGCCGCCAAGGCGATCAACCGGGTCAAGTCCTCCCCCACCGCCTTCGAGACCCCCGTTGTGCTCGGCCCGACGATGACCGTCGGCGAGGCTCTCGCCCTCGTCCCCAAGCGGGCTCACGGCACGGCCGTCATCATCGACGACGGAAACCATCCGATCGGCCTGTTCTCGCCGTCCGACGCGGCAGGCGTGGACCGCTTCGTGCAGCTCCACGACGTCATGACGACCGATCTGACCGTCGTCGACGCCGACACCGCCCCGCAGAAGGTCTTCGAGGCCCTCGCCTCGTCCCGCCACCGCCTGTCCATCGGCGTGGACGCCGACGGCACCCTCGTCGGCGTCATGAGCCAGCGCGGCGCCGTGCGCTGCGGCATCTACGCCCCGGCCCTGGACGAGGACGGCAGGCTGCGGATCGGCGTGGCGATCGGCATCAGCGGCGACGCCCAGGGCAGGGCCAGGGCCCTGCTGGACGCACACGCCGACGTGCTCGTCATGGACACCGCCCACGGACACCAGGAGCGCATGCTCGACGCCCTGTCCCGCGTCCGCCCGATCCGGGACGCCCATGCCGAGGCCACCGGGGTGCGCGTGCCGATCGTGGCGGGCAACGTCGTCACGGCCCAGGGCACCCTGGACCTCATCGACGCGGGCGCCGATGTCGTGAAGGTCGGGGTGGGCCCGGGCGCCATGTGCACCACCCGCATGCAGACCGGCGTGGGTCGTCCGCAGTTCTCGGCGGTCCTGGAGTGCGCCGACGCGGCGGCCGGGGCGGGCGGCGCGATCTGGGCCGACGGCGGGGTGCGGCACCCGCGCGATGCGGCCCTCGCCCTGGCGGGCGGGGCCGGTTCGGTGATGATCGGCTCGTGGTTCGCCGGCACGAACGAGTCCACCGGCGAGGTGCTCACCGACGCCGACGGACGGCAGTACAAGGAGAGCTTCGGCATGGCCTCGGCCCGCGCGGTGCGCAGTCGCACCCGTGACCAGAGCGCCTACGAGCGCGCCCGCGCCGCCCTGTTCGAGGAGGGCATCTCGAGCTCGCGCATGTACCTCGACCCGGCCCGCCCGGGCGTCGAGGACCTGCTCGACTGGATCACCTCGGGCGTGCGCTCGGCGTGCACCTACGCGGGAGCGCGCTCACTGGCGGAGTTCCACGAGAAGGCCGTCGTCGGCGTGCAGTCGCCCTCGGGTTACGAGGAGGGCCGGCCGATCCCGGTCAGCTGGGCCTGACCGCCCGCCGACTCGCCACCGGGCACGAGATCCGCCGAGCCGGGTCACCGGCCCCCGCACGGCGTCGGGGCGCAACCGACGGCGCAGAACGCGGCGACGGACGGCGGAGCGGGCTCAGTGGAAGGAGTCGCCGCAGGCGCAGGTGCTCGCCGCGTTCGGGTTGTCGATCGTGAAGCCCTGCTGCTCGATGGTGTCGGCGTAGTCGATCACGGCACCACCCAGATAAGGGGCGCTCATGCGGTCGACGACGAGGTCGACGCCGTCGTAGTGGTCGACGAGGTCGCCCTCGAGCTGCTCGTCATCGAAGGCCAGACGGTAGCGCAGGCCGGCGCAGCCGCCCGGCTGCACCTCGATGCGCAGCGCCAAGTCGTCGCGGCCCTCGGCGCGCAGCAGCCCGGCGGCCTTCGCCGCCGCGGCGTCGGTGAGCATCACGCCGGTGGTCCTCTCGGCAGCGGTGTCGGTCGTCGCGGTGTCGCTCATGTGGTCCTCTCCTCGCCTTCCCGGCCGGAGCCGGGCACGTGGGCCGGTCGGGCCCGACCCACACCACCCCAAGTGTCTACCAGAACCAGCTCCGGGCAAATGACAGGCAGCCGTCCGTGATGTCGCCGTCGCCGACGGCGTGCACGGCCTCGATGCCGTGCTCGCGCTGGCCCGCGAGGCTCGTACGGTTCGTCCGGGCGATGACGACGACGGGCCTGCCCGCCGCGTTCGCCCGCGCGACGACGTGGGCGACGACCGGACCGCCCCAGACGTCCACGTCGAACTCGTCGCAGCCGGTGACGACCAGGTCTGCTGCGGCGATCGTCCGGTCGAGGTCGGCGATCTCGCCGAGGGCCTCGGGCCCGGTGAGCACCCTCCCGCCGAGGGCCAGGACGACGACCCCGGCTCCCCCGCCGGCGCCCGAGCCGGGTGCGGCGGCGAGGGCGGCCCCGTCCGGCGGGGCCGTCGGGGCGGCGCCGCCGGAGGCGAGCAGATCGGCCCAGGCGACGAGCATCCGGTCGAGCGCCAGGCGCCGGGACAGGGGCAGGTCCGTCCGGGCGCCGGCCAGCCCGCGGACGCCGACCAGGACGGCGTCCTGCTCGCCCGAGCGGCACAGGCCGACGAGCGGGCGCTCGGCCAGGTGGGCGCGGACCGTTCCGAGGTCGAGCCGCTGCGCCCGGGAGTCGGGCCCCGCCGTCCCGACGGCGTCGACGAGCGAGCTCGGCCCTCCCCCGGCGAGGAAGGACAGGAGCATCGGGCCGCTGTCGTGGTCATGGCCGTCGAGCGGGATGAACAGGGTGTTGTCGGGCCCGGCGAGGTTCTCCTTGGCCGAGCGCCACGACGGCCCGAGTTCGGCCAGCGGCACGAGCGCGACCTCGGCGCCGGCGCTGCGCCAGGCGCCGCCGATCCTGGCCCCGGCGCGCCAGGCGTCGAAGCCGGCCATGGCGTCCGCCGCGACGAGGACCCTCATGCGTCACGCCCCGTTCCCGCGGCCTGCGGCGCCGGTCGGCGGCTCAGGCCCGGTCGGTGTCGGAGCCGGCCTGCTCCGCGGGGGCCTCCGGCGTGGTCCGAGCGGCGGGAGCGGCCTGGGGGTCCGGTGCGGCCTGGGCGGTCTGCTCGAGCTGCGGGGCGGGGGCGGCCGTCGGGCCGGCGGCGAGGCCGAGCTGGGTCTTCATGGCGGCGAGCTCGTCCTCGACCGAGGCGGAGGAGGCCATGGCGTCGAGCTCGCGGGTGATGTCGTCCTTGAAGGTGCCGGAGGGGTCGTCGAGGGCGCCCGAGGCGAGCAGCTCGTCGACGGCGCCGGCGCGGGCCTGCAGCTGGGCGGTCTTGTCCTCGGCGCGAGCGATGGCCTGGCCGACGTCGCCGAGTTCGTCGCTCAGGCCGGTGAAGGCCTCGTTGACGCGGGTCTGGGCCTCGGCGGCCGAGTACTGCGCCTTGATGGTCTCCTTCTTCGTGCGGAAGGCGTCCACCCGGGCCTGCAGCTGGGTGCTGGCACGGATGAGCTTCTCCTCCTCCTCGGCCAGCGCGGCGTGCTGGGCCTGGAGATCGCTGAGCTGGGCCTGCAGGCCGGACTTGCGGGTGAGCGCCTCCCTGGCGAGATCCTCCCGGTCCTGGGACAGGGCGCGCTGGGCGGCGAGGGTGAGCTTGTCCATCTCCTGGCCGAGCTGGTTGCCCTGGATCTCGACGCGCTTGCGGCTGGTTGCCACGTCGGCGACGCCGCGGCGCACCTTCTGCAGCAGCTCCAGCTGGCGCTGATAGGAGTAGTCGAGGGTCTCACGGGGGTCCTCATGCTTGTCGAGGGCCTTGTTGGCCTTCGACTTGAAGATCATGGAGAGCCGTTCGAAGATTCCTGCCATCGGTGCATCGATCCTTCCGGTGCCGATGCCCTGCGCGCTGCCGCACGAGGGCCCTGTCCCCCACAGCCTATTGCCTGGACGATCCGATGGGCATCATCTTGCCATTCGGGGCGGGGCGCCCCGGCGGGGCCCTCGTCGGCCGGCGGGCCCTCGGCGACGGCCCTTGTTGGCGAGGGCCCCGCCGGCCATCCTAGAATCGGGCCCGGAGGACCACTGACGAAAGGGCATCCCTGTGGCACTGCTGCGTTCCAGGAAGACGACCGCCCCGGCCGACGAGGCTGCGGCCGCACAGCCGGAGCCGTCCGAGCGGGCCCGGGACACGCGGAGGAAGAACGCCCCCACGCCCAGCCGCAAGCAGGCCGAGACCGCGCGCATGGAACGGCTGCACCCGACGCTCACGAAGAAGGAGCAGCGGGCCCGTGACCGCGAGGCCACGTACCGCCGCCGCGAGGAGGCCTACCGAGCCGTCAACGCCCGGCCCGAGCGTGTGCTGCTGCGCAACAACGTCGACGCCCACTGGTCGATCTGCGAGTTCGCCTGGCCGGTCGTGCTCATCCTCATCGCCACGATGCTGGCCATGCAGTGGCTGCCGTGGCTCCAACTCGTCTCCAGCGCCGGCATCTGGGTCTACTTCCTCGCGTGCGCCGTCGACGTCCTCATCCGCTGGCGCTCCTACAGGAAGGAGGCCCTCGCCCGCATTCCCCGGTTCAACCCGAAGGGTCAGTACCTGCTCAAGGAAATGATGTCCCGGATGATCACCATGCGCCGCTTCCGCAACCCCGGCTGCGTCGTCGCCCGAGGAGAGGACTACTGATGAGTTTCCACTGGGAGGAGGAGCTCGAGCCGGAGGCCGAGCTCAGCGAGGATGAGCGCCACGGCCTGGGGTTGGGGCGCGAGTTCGACACCCGCGAGGACGCCGAGTTCTGGCTCGGCGAGAACTTCGAGGAGCTGTCCGACTACGGCATCGCCGCCGTGAGCCTGTTCGAGGACGACGATCTGGTCTACGGGCCGATGGGTCTCGGCAAGCAGGAGTGAGCGGACCGGCCCGCGCCTCGCCGGGCCGGAGAGCCGCTGGCAGTCGATGGGACTGGTTCCTGGGCGCGGACGCGCCGGGCCGGGCCGAGGACCGCGACCGGACGACACGTCGTGCAGGCCGCCGGCTCATGCTCCGTCTGTGCGCCCCATCTGTCGGGACCGCCACGACGACGGTCAGCGACACCCCGACGAGCGCACCCCGTCCCCGGCCGTCGGAGCCGCCGCTTCTCCTCATCTCGCACCCGCAGGCGCCGGACCCGTCCCCCGCCCATCGGGGATGTCGAGGGCGCCGTGGCGCGTTCCCCCTCATCCGCTCGCGTCCTTCCCCATGTTCGCTCTGTTCGCTCAAGGCATGGGCCGGGGGAGCCCGGAGGGTCCTCGCGGCCCGCCATGCGGTACCCGTTGGGGTTAGGCTGGCGAGGAAATTTCCGCTGGAACGACCCGGCGGGATTCTCCCATGACCTCTGGCGAAGGAGTCCGGTAGAACCATGTCGACTGAAGTCACTCTCCCCACCCTGGGCGAAAGCGTCAACGAAGCCACCATCTCCCGCTGGCTCAAGGAGGTGGGCGAGCACGTCGACGCCGACGAGCCCCTGCTCGAGGTCAGCACCGACAAGGTCGACACCGAGGTCCCCTCACCCGTCTCCGGCACCCTCCTCGAGACCCGCTTCGCCGAGGACGAGGTCGCCCAGGTCGGCGCCGTCCTGGCCGTCGTCGGCGAGCCGTCCGAAGCCCCGACGCCGACGGGCCCGGCGGCCTCCACGCCCCCTGCGGCACCCGCCGCCCCGGCTGCGCCGGCAGCGCCCCCCGCACCGCGCGCCACCCTGCCCGACTTCGACGGCTATGTGACCCCGCTCGTACGCAAGCTCGCCACCGACAACGGCATTGACCTGGCCGCCGTCACGGGAACCGGCGTCGGCGGCCGGATCCGCAAGCAGGACGTCGAGACCGCCATCGAGGCCAGGAGGGCCGCCGCGGCCGCCGCATCGGCTCCCGCCGCCCCGGCGCCGGTCCGCGCCTCGAAGGCCCCGTCCCCGGATGCCGCGAAGCGGGGCACCACCGAGAAGATGACGAACCTGCGCAAGATCGTCGCCACGCGCATGCGCGACTCGCTCCAGATCTCGGCCCAGCTCACCGCCACCGTCGAGATCGACCTGTCGGCCATCGCCAGGGTCCGCGCCGCCGCCAAGAACGAGTTCCGCAAGCGCGAGGGCGTCGGCCTGACCTACCTCGCCTTCATCACGAAGGCCGCCACCGAGGCGCTGCGCGACTTCCCGAAGGTGAACGCCAGCGTCGATCAGGAGGCCGGCACGATCACTTACCACGACTCCGAGGACATCGGCATCGCCGTCGACACGCCCAAGGGCCTCATGGTGCCGGTCATCAAGGACGCCGGCGACCTGAATGTGGGTGGCATCGCCAAGCGGATCGGCGACCTGGCCGCCCGGGCCCGCGACGGCAGGATCGGCCCCGACGAGCTGAACGGCGCCACGTTCACCATCACGAACTACGGCTCCACCGGCACCCTGTTCGACACCCCGATCATCAACCAGCCGAACGTGGCGATCCTGGGCACCGGCGCCATGGTGAAGCGTCCGATCGTCGTCACCGACGCCTTCGGCGACGACACCGTCGCGATCCGGCCGATGATGTACCTGTCGCTGACCTACGACCACCGCCTCGTCGACGGCGCGGACGCCAGCCGTTTCCTGTCGGCCCTCAAGGCCCGCCTCGAGGAGGGCGACTTCGGAGGCGAGTTCGGCCAGACGCAGTGACCCGCACCTGCCGAGAGCGGGCGGCCCTCGGCGGAACCACCGGCGCAGGAGCACCGGCGCGGAGCGGTGGGGCCCGGCCATCCGGCCGGGCCCCACTGGCGTCCCCGGGACTCCGGCCGTCCCCGCACGAGGATGGGCACCGTTCGTCTTCGGGTTCGCCCGGCGTCCCGGGGCCGGCGGGTTGACAAGTCCACCGGATGGCTGGCGCCCCCGCAGCTTCGGGCCGTCCCATTCCCCGCGCACTCGCCCAGCAGCTCCGGCACGGCGCCCTGACCCCGGACGCCGGCGGCCCGAGACACGCCCCACCGGGGTTCTCGTCCCCCGGCCAGCGACGACGCGCCGGGCGCACGGCCTTCGGCCCCGGCCGGAGCGCGGGCCGGGGCCGAGCGCGCTGGACTAGAATGATCCGGCGCGAACGTTCGCGTCGTGCCGCGTCCGGCGCGACGCACGGCACCCACCCACGGACGGCGAGGAGACGGACATGGCGAGCGAGCGGGCCAAGGAACTGGCCAGGAAGCAGAGGGCCGAGGCCAAGGCCCTCAAGGCGGCCAAGAAGAACTCCGACAACCCCGCCGACTGGGGCACCCTCCGCCAGCTGCGCGAGACCTACAAGCTGGCCGCGGGCCACCAGTCGTCCACCCCGTGGATCCTGCTGGCCTGCGTACTCGGCTGCACGGCCCTGGGCGTCGTGCTGGGCCTGTGGCTCGGCTGGCTGGTCATGTGGATCGTCATCGGCGTGCTCGGCGGCCTCACGCTGGGGCTGTACGTCATGCAGCGCATCGTGAAGAAGGCGGCCTTCGCCCGCGCCGTCGACCAGCCGGGCGGCGGCGAGATGGCCCTGAGCATGCTCGACAAGAAGAAGTGGCACTGCACCCCCGCCGTCGCGATCGACCGCCAGATGAACTGCGTGCACCGGGCCGTGGGCCCCGGCGGGCTGCTCCTCATCGGCGACGGCAGAGGCGCCCACAACCTGCTGCACGCCGAGGCCAAGCGCTACAAGCAGGTGCTCTACGGCGTCGAGGTCCAGACGATCATGATCGGCGACAAGAACGGTCAGGTGAGGCTCCAGGAGCTCACCAAGTACATCACCAAGCTCCCCAAGACCCTCTCCACGGAGCAGGTCGAGGAGATCGCCTACCGGCTCAAGGGACTCGACCGCATGCACTCGCGCGTCCCGATGCCCAAGGGCCCCCTCCCCACCAGCGGCAACATGAAGATGTCGCGCCGCGCCATGCGCGGATGAGCCGCCGAACGGGCGGTGCCGTGCCCTCCACCGGGGGCGGGAGCTGATGGGCGCGCACCTGCTGGGGGCCGAGGGCCTTCACCTCGAGTACCCCACCAGGGCCGTCCTCGACCGGGTCACGCTCGGGGTCAACGAGGGCGACCGCATCGGCGTCGTCGGCCGCAACGACGACGGCAAGTCCAGCCTGCTGGGCGTGCTCGCCGGCACCATCGCACCGCAGGACGGCCGGGTCACCCGCCGCAACGGCCTGCGGGTGGGCCTGTTGTCGCAGGCCGACACGCTGGACCCCGCCGAGAGCGTCGAGCACGCCGTCATCGGCGACCGCCCCGAGTACGAGTGGGCCGGGCAGGCCCGCATCCGCGACATCATCGCCGGGCTCGTGGCCGGCATCGACTGGCATGCGACGATGGGCTCCCTCAGCGGCGGCCAGCGGCGCCGCGTCGGGCTGGCGGCGCTGCTCGTGGGCGAGTGGGACCTGCTGATCCTCGACGAGCCCACGAACCACCTGGACGTCGAGGCCATCATCACCTGGCTGGCCGGGCACCTCACGCACCGCTGGCCGCAGAACGCCGGCGGCCTGCTCGTCGTCACCCACGACCGCTGGTTCCTGGACGAGGTGTGCACCGCCACCTGGGAGGTGCACGACGGCGTCGTCGAGCCCTTCGAGGGCGGCTACGCCGCCTACGTGCTGGCCAGGGTCGAGCGCGACCGCATCGCGGCCGCCGCCGAGGCCCGGCGGCAGAATCTCATGCGCAAGGAACTGGCCTGGCTGCGCCGCGGCGCCCCGGCCCGCACGTCCAAACCGAGGTTCCGCGTCGAGGCCGCCAACGAGCTCATCGCCGACGTCCCGCCGGTGCGCAACCCGCTGGAGCTGCAGCGCCTGGCCGTCGCCCGCCTGGGCAGAGACGTCGTCGACCTCGAGGACGTCGGCGTGAGTTTCGACGGGCGCGAGGTGCTGCGCGAGATCACCTGGCACATCGGCCCCGGGGAGCGCACGGGAGTCCTCGGGGCGAACGGCGCCGGCAAGTCCACCCTGCTCGGTCTCATCGCCGGGACGGTCGAGCCGACGAGCGGGCACGTGCGGCGGGGCGGCACCGTCCGCGTCGGCATCCTCGACCAGCAGTTCAGCCGGCTCGCCGAGATCGGCTCCGACCGCGTCCGCGAGGTGCTGGCCCGCACCCGGACGAGCTTCCGCGTCGACGGCCGCGATCTCACACCCGCCCAACTCCTGGAGCGCCTCGGCTTCGCCCACGAGCACCTGTCGGCCCGGGTCGAGGAGCTGAGCGGCGGTCAACGACGACGCCTGCAGATCCTCCTCCTGCTGCTCGACGAGCCCAACGTCATCATCCTCGACGAGCCGACGAACGACGTGGACGCCGACATGCTCGCCGTCCTCGAGGATCTGCTCGACTCCTGGCCGGGCACGCTCATCGTCGTCTCGCACGACCGCTACCTCGTCGAGCGGGTCACCGACCAGCAGTACGCCCTCCTCGGCGGAAGGCTGCGCCACGTGCCCGGCGGCGTCGACGAGTACCTGCGGCTGCGTGCCGAGGAGAGGGCCGCCGCGGCCGGCGGCGAGGCCCCGCCGGCGACGGCGGCTGCCCCCGACGGCCCCTCGGGGGCCGAGGTGCGGGCCATGCAGAAGCAGTCGCGGGCCATCGAGCGGCGCATGGACAAACTCGCGGCGGCGCGCCAGGAGCTGCAGGAGGAGATGGCGGCCGCCGACCCGTCCGACTACGAGACGCTGGCACAGCAGGCCGCCCGGCTGCAGGCGATGGACGCCGAGACCGCCGAACTCGAGGAGCGCTGGCTGGCACTGGCCGAGCGGCTGGACCGAGGGGCCCTGGCACCGTCCAGTGGACGGTGCCAGGGCCCATGTGGTGAACCACGTGGCCGGCCGGGGACCGTACCGATCGGCACACCCTGGGGCACGGGCCGGAACCGCCCCACCGGCCCGTGGCCGTGGGGACCGGCGCCCTGCAGGTGACCGGGCCAGATGGCCTGCCACCACCCCCGTGGACGCGGGAACCGTCGGGCATCTATCGTGAGACGCAGCGGACCGCTCGGGGCCATCTGGTACGAGCGGCGGGTGCGGCCCGGTTCAAGGGTCCGGTCGTCCCCGGTCGGCGAGCGAGGACCATGTGCTGCCCTGCGCCGGCCGTATCGCGGCACCACAGTCCTTCGCAGGTCCGCCATGTCGTGGTCAACGGTGACCACGGTGCGTACTTCCGGTGGGAGGAGCACGACATGACGCATGTACGGGTGCTCGGCACGGGCGGGACGATCTCGTCGCGGTTCGGCTCGGGCCTTCAGGGCGCGACGGCCAGCGATGGCGCCGCCCGGCTCGTCGGGGAGGCCGGTGGCGGGGTCGAGGTGCGTGCCACGGACGTCCTGAGGACCGGCAGCTATCTGCTCACGTTCGCCGATCTGCGGGTGCTGCAACAGGCCGTCGCCGCGGCCCTCGCGGACGAGGACTGCGCGGGTGTCGTCATCACCCACGGCACCGACACGATGGAGGAGTCGGCGTTCCTGCTCGACCTGGTGCATGACAGTCCCAAGTCCGTGGTGCTCACCGGCGCCCAGCGCACGGCGGACTCCCCCGCCCCGGACGGGCCGGGCAATCTCGGCGACGCGATCGTCGCAGCGGCCTCTCCCGCGATGCGTGACTGCGGCGTGCTCATCTGCTTCGCCGGTGAGGTCCGCTCCGCCCGTGGCACCCGCAAGGCCCGCACCTGGTCGCTGTCGGCGTTCGACGGCGGCACCGTGGTGGCCACCGTCCGTGACCGGCGGCTGCACTCGGTCGCCGTCCCCCGTCGCTTCCCGCCGCTGCCGGCGCCCGGGGAACGCTTCGACCGGACCCGGGTCGAGGTCGTGCCCTGCTTCCTGGGCGCGGGCCCCGGCGTCCTCGCCCATGTGGTCGACGAGGGTGTCGACGCCGTCGTGCTCGCCGGCACCGGCATCGGCAACGCCGGCCTCGGGTTCGGTGAACAGGTCGCGCGCGCCACCGGCGCCGGGATCCCCGTCGTCCTGTCCTCGCGGGTGGCGTGGGGCCCCACGGTGCCGGTCTACGGCAATGGGGGCGGTGTCGACCTGGTCGACGCCGGCGCGGTCGCCTCCGGCGAACTGAACGCCTACCAGGCCCGGATCCTGACGGCCCTGCTCGTCGCGGCCGAGACACCGGCCGGCGACTTCGGTGACCGTTTCCGTAATTACATCTGACAGCACGACAGGACAAGGAGTGATCACCATGTCGAAGAAGATCTACGTGTCGTTCGGCATCGACATCGACGCGGTCGGCGGCTGGCTGGGGTCCTATGGGGGCCAGGACTCCCCCGGCGACATCTCGCGTGGCATGTTCGCCGGCGAGGTCGGGGTGCCCAGGCTCCTGAAACTGTTCCAGCAGCAGGAGCTGCCCGTCACCTGGTACTGGCCCGGGCACTCGATCGAGACCTTCCCCGAGCGGTTCGACCAGGTGGTCGCCGCCGGATACGAGATCGGCGTGCACGGCTACTCGCACGAGAACCCGATCGCGATGACCCGCCGTCAGGAGACCGAGATCTTGGACTACTGCACCGATCTGATCGAGAGGCGCTCGGGCACCCGGCCGGTCGGCTACGTGGCGCCGTGGTGGGAGTTCTCCCCCGTCACCAACGAACTGCTCGTGGAGCGGGGCTTCCTCTACGACCACTCGCTCATGCACAACGACCACACCCCCTATTACGTCAGGGTGGGTGACTCCTGGACGAAGATCGACTACGCGGCGGAGTCGGCCCACGAGTGGATGAAACCGCTCGTCCGGGGCGAGGAGACCGACCTCATCGAGTTGCCGGCGTCGTGGTACCTGGACGACCTGCCGCCGATGATGTTCATCAAGTCGAGCTTCACCAGCCACGGCTTCGTGTCGCCGCGGGACATCGAGCAGCTGTGGACCGACCAGTTCGACTGGGTGCAGCGGGAGATGGACTACGCGGTGTTCCCCATCACGATCCACCCCGACGTGTCGGGCCGCCCGCAGAACCTGCTCATGCTGGAACGGCTCATCGCGCACATGCGTGAGGCGGACGGTGTCGAGTTCGCCGCCATGAAGGACGTCGCGCTCGACTTCGCGCAGCGTTTCCCCCGCACCACGCAGTGACGACGCGGTGACGTTCGCCAAGAACCGCAGGGCGAACGACCGCCCTCACCGCAGGGCCAGTTTCACCCTGCGGTTCTCGTGCGTCTTCCCACAAGAAACGCAGGACGAGCGCATCATCAGCCCACGACAGCCCGTTTGGGTATGTAACGGACTGGAGTGCTTGGTGTTTTTCAGACAGTGGGTGAAATGATCGTGAGGTATGACCGTCATGAAACAGGATCGTTTTCGGTTTCGCGGGGTGGGAGGTGCTCGAAGTCGTGGTCGACGGCGCGGCCGGTGACGTATGAGGCGAACGTGCCGAGGGTTTCTTCGGGGGTCTCGCGCTGAATATTCGCGATGTCGTTCTTGGCCGTGTTCCGGACGTGCTCGGCCGGGTTGTGGTCGGGCGCGTACGGCGGCGGATGGATCGGTGTGATGCGCTCCAGCAGCTGACCCGGCTGGTGGAGGCCGGTCAACGCTCTCGCGTGGTGGAAGCGGGCGTTGTCCAGGGCGATCGCGGTCTTGCCGGTGCCGGTTTCGTGTTGGAGTCGGTCCAGTGCGAGGATTGTTTGTTCGGTGTTCTGGTTCACCTCGATCGGGTACGGCGTGACTGTTCTGCTGGCCGGGGGGAGGGCGCCGAAGAAGGACTGGGACGTTTTCCGCCGGTCCACGGACAGTCTGGTGCGTTGTCCTCTGGGGAGTTGCATGCGGCGGGTCCCGGCCTCATGCTCCAAGCGGACCTCGAGGGTTATTCAGAACTAACTCGTTGTCAAGGAAAAACCCTAGTCAGGCGTGGGTCCGACAAGGGTTTCGAATAAGCCTCCTCGTCTGCCGCGTAGACCTCCCGGCCCTGGTCCAACAGGGCCTTGACCTGGGTCGTCGCCCAGGCCATGCGTCTGGTGATGGCCGGCTCATCGCGGTGCTCGTCGAACGGGTCCGGGCGGTTCGAGGCTCGGCCCGCACAGGGGCGGGAGCAGCCGGTACGAGGAGTCCGACTGGTGTTCGGCGTCGGACAGGATCCTCACGACCTCGCGTATCGCCGGGGTGTCCCGGAACTCTGCGCGGACACCCGTCCGGGAGGGCGACCGGGCCAGGATGGCCTTGAGTTCTTCCTTCTGGACGCGGGCGGGTTCCGCCGCGTCCTGGTTCCCGGCGTGCCCGGTCAGGACCCGGCGCATCCTGGTGGCCTGCCACTCGGCCGGCCACTCCTGCACTGTCCTCTCGGCCCGCTCAACAATTTTCGCAATGATGCCGGTGCGGACTCCTTCAGAGGCGTACAGGATCGCTTCTGCTTTCATCCGCACCAGCACATGATTGTCGGAACGCTTCTTCCATCTGATCAGGACAGCGGTCTCCTCCGGGGCGACCCCGACCCGCACGCCCCGATCATATCCGGAACAGCACAGGAAATCCACGAAAAACACGATTTCGTTTCATGGCTGCCATAGTCGTTTCCCATGCGCGCGAAAGCACAAAAGACGTCCCATGAACAAAACTACTCTTTTAGATCAATTGCTATAAAGGGTATTTTCTCTAATTTTTACTGAATCTTCTTTCATTTCGATTGGCACCCCCGTCGTTTTTCGAGTTCTGAGATCATTGTAATCAATATTATTTATACAGATTTATTGACGCAGTATTTTTCCATGCCCGGCATGCAAAAGCGTTTACCTCGCGTTTTCAAAATAGCAAGATGCAAACTCAATATTTTCATCTGTCCATTCCCCAAAACGGGACACAGCCCCGTTGTCCATAAACACGATATAATCGCAGCAATGAGCTACAAGTTCAGGGTCGTGGGTGATGATCAGTTGCGTTTTGCCCATTTCAGAGAGTTTCTGGATACACGCAGAGACCTCCTTCATATGTCGATAGTCCAAGCCGCTGGTAGGCTCGTCGTACACAATGATTTCTTTATGGGAAGCAATTGCTCCTGCTATGGCTACGCGCTGCTTCTGCCCACCGGAAAGAGACATGGGGTGCTTATCTTTGTGTGCCAGCAAATCCAACATAGACAGGATGTTCTGAGCATACTCTGTCTTTTCTTCTTCCGCTATATCCTTGATGCCAAGCGTCACTTCATCAAGCACGCTCTCGGCAAAGAGCTGATGGTTTACGTCCTGCATAACCATATAGCAGAGTTTCAGTCGCTGCTTTGGTTTATATTCCTTGCCCAGAAAAGCGAAAGCACCGCGCATTTTCTTCTCCAGACCGCATAAACACCGGGCCAATGTTGTTTTGCCCGCGCCATTATCCCCCAGCACGGCAACAACGGCTCCTTTGGGGACCGTCAGACTTTCAACATGGAGAAGGTCTTTCTTTTTGCCAGTAAAGCAAAAATCCCTAAGCTCCAGTCCCTCCTTTGCTCTGCCCTTCTTCACGAATTGCGGAACAAATCGGCTCGTTCCCCTAAGCCCCATTTCATGCAGATCGCCCAGTGGTTTTTCAAAGAAGGCTGTTCCGGTAAATTCCTGTTCAATTTTCCCATTTTTGAAATACAGTACCCGGTCTGCAAGGAGGCGAAGCCAATCCAACCGATGCTCCGCTACAATGACGGTTTTTCCTTGTGCTTTCCACAAGCGCAGAATGTTCTCCAATTCATAGATTGTTCCTATGTCCAGATTTGAAGTCGGCTCGTCTAAAACCAATACATCGGGTTGCAGGGCATGGACAGAGGCGCAGGCTATTTTCTGTTTTTCACCACCGGACAGCGTAAAAAGATTTCTGCCAATCAACGGCTCCAGGTGCATTGCAGTCACGGTACCATCAAAACGACGTAGGATTTCGTCGCGATCCATACCCATATTCTCGCAGGCAAATACAATCTCCGTATCTGTTATCAACGTGTAGAATTGCGCTTTGGGATTCTGGAACACGGAGCCAACATATGGTGCCAGTTCGTGCAGCTCGACATCCTCCGGGTTCTTGTCCTCGACCTGAACCTTACCGGTAAGCGTACCTTCATAGTAGTTTGGGATCAACCCATTTACCAATCGGCTGAACGTGGTTTTCCCACTGCCTGATTCCCCGCACAACAGGATGATTTCCCCTTTGGAAATTTGTATGGAATTATCAAGGATTGCCGCACCATTGTCGACATTTTCATAAGTAAAAGATACGTTCTCAATTCTTATCAAAGGGAAATCTCCTCCTTGAAGCAGTTTCTGCTACCATCCATAGAAAGTTGAGAGGACAAAGCAAATGATGACCGCGATACAGAGCAGCAGCGCAACACCGTCCTGCCAATGAAATCCAATCGGGCAGATACTGGTGCGTCGTACAGGGGCATCTAGCCCTCTCGTAAGGGCGGATGTGGACAGTTCATTCCCGATTGTGACAAGACTGGTCAGCAGCGGCACCATCCGATACTCCAGCATCTCCATGGGATTGCGCCATGATCCGACTTCCCGAAGCCGCATGGCATCCCGAATCGCTCTGTATTCCTCCCGTATCGTGGGAAGAAAGCGAAACATCACGGATACTGGGATCGAAAACTTCTTGGATATATGCAGCCTGTCCATAGCTGCAACAAACTCGCTTACCGTGGTTGTCAACACCAGAAGGCAAAACATGGACATCCCCGGAATCAGCTTTGTGAACATGGCGATCATGCCGGTAAAGAGGAGGTTGAGCAGGGGTGATAAATGCGGCATCAACAGGCGGGGAACCGTCGCCGTGACCGCATACATCACTGCATAGTAGGCTGCAATCTGCGGTTTTTTGAGTAAAATGAGGAATAGTAATGGAATCGCGGCAAGGCACGGCAGTACAACGTTCATAATTCCGAAGCTGTCGCTTGAAATCATAACACAGGAAACCGTCAGGCAAAGCAGAATCTTTGTCCGCGGGTCAAGAAACATCTGCTTTGCTGCCGACCTTGCGTTTCGCAGCACTGTTTCCATCAGACCAACCCACTTCTGACAAAGTGTTTCTTCAGCACAGCCCTACCCAACAGGCCACCAATCAGACCTCCAACAAAGGCAGAAAGAATGACCAAGGGCAGCATCCACCAATAATCGAACCAATCGGAAATCGTGTACACAAAACCCCGTCCATATGTTGCCGCGTTTTTATCAAGCCACTCTGCGCTGGCGTTCAGCCAATGGATGTAATTGGCACAGGATGTGACCATCAGAATGGCGTATCCCAGAACAGCGCGCTTGGCGCTCTGGTAGTTTCCAGACTTCATAATAAGTTCTACGATCAGGCTGATAACAATTCCGCAGATGAGCGCGTCGGGCCCCATACCCGTCAGTAAAAGGACAACACCATTTACAATCTCAAAAATCAAGATCATTCCAAATTTTTTGATTTTGGTAAAGTAAAGCATCATTGGAATGCCAAGTATGATTGCAGTAACACTTGGGATCAGCATGAAGCCAACGGGTGTCAAACCGATCGCCACGGCAATCAACACAATGCATATGACATTGATTGCGGTAAAAATACCCACATTCATCAGGTCTTTTCCGTTCAACCGGTTCTTGTTCGTTTCTTTTTTCATGTTAGGTGGTCCTTTCCAAAAATAATGATCTCATTCATTTGGCCTTCCATACCAGACTCTCGTTTTGCGGTGAATGAAGGCGATGGTACAAGCCGTCCCTCCGCATCAAGTTCCTCGTGTGTGCCGGATTCTATGGCGATCATGAAACAAGATCGGTTTCTGGTCTGGGTTTGGGTAGGTGTTCGAAGTCGTAGTCGACGGTGCGTCCGGTGATATATGAGGCGAATGCTCCGAAGGTCTGGTCCGGGGGCTCGTGCTGGATGTTCGCGATATTGTTCTTGGCAGTGCTCCAGACGTGCTCGACGGGGTTGTGGTCGGGCGCGTACGGCGGCAGGAAAATAGGGGGTGATGCGTTCCAGGAGCCGGCCCGGCTGGTAGAGGCCGGTCAACGCTTTCGCGTGGTGGAGCCGGGCATTGTCCAACACGACAGCGACCCGGTCGGCCTTGGTTTCACGTTGGAGCCGCTCCAAAGCAAGGATGATCTGCTCGGTGTTCTGGTTCCCCTCGATCGGATACAGCCGCATTCTCTTGTCAGTCAAAGACAAGACACCGAAGAACGACTGGGACACTTTCTGCCGGTCCACGTAGAACTTGGTGCGCTGCCCCTTGGGTAGCCACATGCGGCGGGTCTCGGCCTCGTTCTCCAAGCGGACCTCGTCGACCGCGTACACCTCCCAGCCGGCCTCCAACAAGTGGTTGACTGGAGTTTTCACCTCGGCCATCCGCCGGGTGATGGCCTCCTCGTCACGGTGCTCGTCGAACGGATCGGGCGGCTTGAAACTCAACCCGCAGAACCGCAGGAGCAGCTGATACGAAGGATCCGACTGGTACTCGACATCGAACAGAATCTTCACCACGTCACGCAGGGCCGGAACATCCCAAAACTCGACATCGATGCCGGACCGGGAGGGCGGCAGAGCCAGAACAGCCTCGAGGTCCTCCTTCCGGGCGCGGGTGAGTTCCGCCGCGTTCCGGTTCCCCGCATGCCCGGTCAACACCGAACACATCCTGGTGTCCTGCCAGTCAGCCAGCCACTCCCAGATGGTTTTCGCGCTGCGCTCGACTATTTCAGCGATAATACCCACATCGACACCACGAAAAGCACACAGAATGGCTTCGGCCTTCATCCGAACCAGTACGTAATTATCCGTGCGTTCCTTCCATCGGATCAGAACAGCGGTTTCTTCTGGGGTGACCTCAACCTGCATACCCTCATCATATCCAAAGCAAGACCACAAATCCATCAAAACCACGATTTCGTTTCATGAAGCCCATATCAGTTTCCCTTCGTTCAGAACTACGATCTTATCGCACGCTACTACGGATCGTAGTTTATGGGAAATGATCAGTACCGTTCTGTTCTCAATAAGCCTGCCGATGGCCTTCTGAATCATTGTTTCGTTCTCATGCTCAATGGAAGCTGTGCTTTCATCCGACAGGATCAGCAGCATGCCCGACTTGCGCACCTTCGAGTAAAACAGCATGGTGGGGATGCCCAGGACCAAGACCTGCAACGGACTCACCATCACATAGCTCACCGGAGTGATCCCCGCGGAAGCCACGCCCAGGCCCACTAGCGTGTTCACGACGAAGAAGATGCTGGAAGAAGATGCTGATCGTCATAAAATCGGTGATCTGCAGTCTTTCGAAGGCCCGGCCTCGCATGGTCCTCATCGCTCATCCTTCTCCTCCACATCTCCTGGGTGATTCGACTGTCGGTGGCGCTGCCGTGCCGACGTTCGCGGGTTCGCGCACATCTCCTCCTCAAGCTCCCGGTAGTAGGCCGTTCCCGGCTGGTGGGGGAAAAAATGGTCCCCCTCGAAGCTCCGCAGCTCGAACTGCGCACTCGTCATGGCCTGCCATCCGACCACGAGTTCGACAGGCGTCTCGGTGTCCTCACACCCGACATGGGCATGAATCGGGCAGCTGAGTATCTCCCCCCGGTGGACCAAGGTCTCGTCTATGCGGTAGTCGGCAATGATCTGTGGCAGTAACCAGCCCAGCAGTTCACGGTCGGCGAGCAGCTCGGCGGGGGTACCGCCGAGCCTGACGAGTTCAGTGACCAGCGCCTCCTCGCCCTGAGAGCTGTGGAAATGGCTGACGGGGCTGCGCAGGGGCTCGTGGCGGCCAGCCACGACCATGAGCCGCGGCACCATCCCATACTCAGACTCGAGGAGCGCCGCCGTTTTGAATCCCAGCATCGCGCCCATCGAATGACCGTAGACGCAGTACTCTTGGTCGTTGATCATCTCGGCCATGGCCCCGGCGAGCGAGCTCACCAGCTGCTCCCCGTCAGTCGCGGGTTTCTCACTGATCCGTGTCGCCTTGCCGGGCAGTTCGACCGGCACGACCATGAGCCGTTCCTGGTACTTGGTCCATGGCCGGAAGACCGCGGCGGAACCGCCGGCATGGTGGAAGCAGAACATCATGCGGAGCCGGGACGCGCCTGTGTCCTCGACGAAGGGGAATTCCGTCAGTCGCTCCATCAGATCTCCCCCTCCTCGACATCAGCCCCCACGCTGGCCTCGATGTGATCGGAAAGCTGACGCACCGTCGGGAGAGCAAAGACATCCCGGATGGAAATCTCCACCGAGATCTCCTTGCGGATCGCGTTGACCAAGTGGACCGCGGCGAGCGAGTCGCCGCCGAGCCGGAAGAAGTCGTCGTCGATACCGGGTTCGTCGCTGTCCAGCAGCCTCGACCACATCGCGACGAGTCGAGCGTCCCGTTCATTACGTGGACCCGTCGGAGCCATGAAAGACTCCTGGGACTGCGCTTCAAGGCTGTCCCTGTCAACCTTGCCGTTCCAGGTACGTGGGAGCTCGGCGAGTGGAACGATCCGTCGGGGCCGCATGTACTGCGGCAGTGTCTGGGCCAGTCGTCCTTCCACAAGCCCAAGGACATCCTCAGACTCGACCACAACGTACAGTTCAACATTGCCGGTGCGTTCGGACGCACGCGTCGTCGATGCAGTGCGCTCGGAAACACCGGCCCTGGTGACGACGGCGACGCACTCCCGCAATCCGGGTACCGTCAAAGCGGCCGACTCGATTTCCCCGAGCTCAATGCGGTAGCCGCCGACCTTGACCTGGCCGTCACGTCGTCCGAGGAAGACGATCTGCCCGTCGCGCCCGTACATGGCCTGGTCGCCGGTGCGGTAGAGCCTCTCGCCCGTCCTCGGGTGCCGGAGGAAGGACTGCCCGGTCCGCACCGGGTCCTTCCAGTAGCCCAGCGCGAGCCCACGACCGGCGATGTACAGATCGCCCGGCACGAGCTCGGGACGGTCCTCCAGCGCGTCGTCCAGGACGTACATCCGCTGGTTCGCCAGCGGCTTGCCGTAGGGGATGCTCGGCCGTTGTGCGTCGGCGACACTGATCGGATACCAGTTGGACCAGATCGAGGCCTCGGTCGCGCCGCCCAGGCCGTATGCACGGCAGTCCCGGAAACTGTCCGCCATGCGCAGCGCCACGTCGACCGGAATCCAATCTCCGCTCAGCAGCACCGCCCGCAGATGCTCGTCCACGAGTCCCCGGTCGGCCAGGTGTCCGGCGTACATCGAGAACAGCGAGGGCACCGAGTTCCACAGGCTGACCTGGTGACTGCACGTCAGCTCCCACCAGTGCGCAGGATCACGCAGACCCTGCAGAGAGGGCATGACGATCGCGCCGCCGCAGGCGAGCATGCCGAAGACATCGTAGACGGACAGATCGAAATTCAGTTCGGACAGAGCGAGGACACGGTCCTGCGGGCCCGCCCCGAGTCTCGCGTTGACGTCCCGGATGGTGTTGACCACCGCCCGATGGGCGATCGCGACCCCCTTGGGCACACCGGTCGTCCCGGAGGTGTAGATCACATAGGCCAATCCGTCGGCTGCGGGTCCGCTCCCGATGGGCGCCGCAGGGGAACTGACAGGAGAGAACCCGCCCATCACGTCGGCAAGTTCGATCACGGCGCGGCCACGCCCGATAGGCTCGGGCAACCCCTGACGGTCCTTTACCAGGACGATGCCGACCCCCGCGTCGGTGAGGATCCTACTGTTGCGCGCCACCGGGTGGGTGGGGTCCAGGGGGAGATAGGCGCAGCCTGCCTTGAAGACGCCGAGGACCGCGCTGATCTGATGGGTGGACTTCGGCAGCAGGATCGCGACGAGGGAGCCGGGCTCGGGGGACTCGGCCGCGATGAGCCGGGCCCAGCGCTCCGATTCCTCGTCGAGTTCTGTGTAGGACAGTTCGCGCTCGGAGTCAATGACCGCTGTGCGCCCACCGTGGTCCCGCAGGCCCTCGTCGAAGAGCCCGAGCAGCGTCTGCGTGCCGTCACCCGGCCCGGAGTCCTCGCTGAGGACGCCGGTGCGGTTGAGCGCCGCGATCCCGTCACGGTTGAGGCTTGGGCAGACTGTGACTGTCTCCTGCCCCCAGGAGAGCGGCTGCGCTGCGAATCCCTTGGCGAGGGACTCCACCGCCTGCACCAGCGAGCGGAAAATCCCGTCCACCATCTGCTCGGGGAAGAGGGCCTCGACGGCGTCGAGGTTCAGCACCAGCCCCCCGTCGTCCTCGTAGACCTGCAGGTCCATCCACACCTGGGGCGTCTGGGAGAGCCCGTAGTCGATGACGCCGAGATAGGGGCTGGTGGACGCATCGCGTTCGACCACCCCTAGGCCGCAGGTGAAAACCACCGGCATGGTGATCTGCGATCGGCGCTGCCGGTTGAGCATGCGTTCGACGCTCACCCCGCTGACATGGCTGTGGGCCAAATTGCGCCACATCCGCCGTTGCAGGGCTCTGGCCCGCTGGCTGAAGGAGGCGCCGCTGCGAGTGTCGACGCTCAGGATCGACAGGCTCGTGAAATCGCCGACGATCGCGTCGACCTCCGGCGCGAAGGGAGTGCGCTCGAACTGTGTCAAATTGATGCTGAGCCCCGGCTCCTCACTGTATCGGGCCAGCGTCTCCGCGTAAACCTCGGCGAGGAAGGCCGCCTCAGTGAGGCCCTCCTGACGGAGGCCCTCCTTCACGGCCTGCCAGGCGGCGGGCTCCACGAGGGCGCTGTGCCGGACGAAGGCCGACGAAGAGTCCCCATCGGGCTGCGAGACCGGCAGCTGCGGCGCCGGGTGGATGCGGTCCAGGCGGTCCTCCCAGTAGTCGAGGTCCTGCTGGTAGGCCTCGCTAGCCCGGAGCCGTTCCATCGCCTCCACATAGTCCTTGAAGGAGTACGCGGGAGTCCGCCCGGCGTACGAAGCGGGCCCAGCCTCGTAGAACTCTTTCCACTCGCGGAAGACGTGGAACATACTCCAGCCATCGATGAAGACGTTGTCGAAACTCAGGAAAAGCCGTCCCTCACCCTCGCCGGTGCCCGCGTAGCGCACGTCGAAGCACGGCCACTGCGTCGGGTCGAAGCGCTGACGCGACATCTCTTGCCGGATTCGTTCGACGCGCTGGGTGCCCGGTAGACCCTGCCCTTGGACATGGGTGATCCTGTAGCGCGGCACCTGCGGCAGGAATCTCTGGCTCAGACCGTCCTCGCAGACGACGGCGCGGAGCATCGGGTGACGTTCGACGAGAGCGTTGAAGGAGTCCTCCAGGCGCGCCAAGTCGAGCCTTGCGGTGGCCATTTCGAAATAGCAGTGGCTCGACACCTCACCAAGCTCCACGGCTCCCGAGGCGCCGATCAGATAGGACTGCTGCACCTCTGTGAGGGGGAAGGGTGCGTACTGGTCCTCGGCGTGCACGATCGCCGGCAGTTCGTCACCGCTTCCCGTCCGCGCCGCGAGCGAGTCGATCCGGGCAGCCATGTCCTTCAGCACGGGCGAGTCGAAGACGATGTCCAGCCCGAAGTCGACATCGAAGCGCTCCTCGATCCGCTTCCTGAGTCTGGTCGCCACCAGCGAGTCCCCGCCCAGCCGGAAGTAGTCGCTGTCCGTCCCGGCATCCACGTCCAACAGCTCTTCCCAGATGCCGATCAGAGCTTCCTCGGTGGCGCTCAGCTCGACCTCGCTCTTGGCCGCCGTAGGCTCGTCCTGAAAACTCTCGGGCGTGAGGAGCCCCACAAGTGCCCTCTGGTCCACCTTCCCGTTCGCGGTCAGGGGGAACTCGCCGAGGCGCATGATCCGCTTGGGGAGCATGTACTCGGGGAGTCTGGCCGATAGCACGCGGACGGCCTCCTCGTATTCCTGGGGCGGCACGGGCACCGGTTCGGCTCCGCCGGCCCTGACCGCCAGGAAGAGCATCAGGGACTCGGTCAGCCCGATGCTCGACAACAGGCGGAAGTCGGCGCCCTCGAGCGCCTCTCGCCAGGCCTGCGCGTCGAGCAGCATCTCTCCACTGCCCTGGCGGGCATCGCTGTACTGCACGCTGAGGAAGGCGGCGCTCACCTCGGCCAGGGGCGTCGAGGAGATCGGCTCGACAAGCAGCAGCAGGCCCTGCTCGGCGAGCAGGGCGTGGATCCGTCGCAGGCTCGCGTCGACGTCGGTGCTTTGGTGGACGCTCTGATTGCAGATCGCCAGGTCGAAGCGCTCGGCGGCCGGCACCGGGGCCGGCTTCCCGACAGTTGTGAACAGCATCCGCCCGAAGGAGCCGGGCTCGGACTCGTCCATCCGGTCGAGATAATAGGGCGAGTAGTCAGCCATGGTATAGGAGGACGAGCCGCTCGCCTGGGCGTACTCGCGAGACTCACGGAGGCGTCTGGCGCCCAGTTCAAACACCCGCATCCCCGCCTCGTCCGCCTGCCCGAGCGCGCGCACGATTTCCCTGATGGCAGCGTGCGTCAGACGCCCCACGGCCCTGCCGGACAGGAATTCCTCGACGGGCACGACCTCGGGCCTCTGGACAAACTCGGCCAGTGACTCGGCTTGCGCCGCCTCGACGAAGGCCCTGCCGAAGGGCCTCACGAAGCGATCGAGCTCGGCGCGTTCGGCCTCACTGGGCAGGACCGCGGTCACGGCGTCCTGGTCGGCGAGCCAGTGCGCCCAGCTGCGTTTCAGGGCGACGAGACGGTCGTCGGCGGAGAGCCTCCGGCAGGTGAGCTGGGCGGTCCATCGGCGCATGGTCTCCATGGCGTAGCCGCACTGCACGGCTTCGTCGTGCGCGAGCGCGGCGCGCAACTCCTGGTCGGCTAGCACGGGTGCCAGGACGGCGTCGACATCGATACGGCCGACGTCCTCAGCCCCCGTCTCGAGCGCTCCCCCACTCTCCGGGCCGTCCGGGGCCAGAGGCTGCTCGGGTTGGACAAAGACGACCAGCGAGCTCGAGGCCGAGCCCCGCACGGGGACGCACACGGCCCGTGTCACGGGCAACAGGGCCTCGCAGGCGGCCTCGACCTCCCCCGGCTCGATCCGGTGCCCGCGCAGCTTGATCTGATTGTCGGAGCGGCCGAGGAATTCGATGGTCCCGTCCTGCCAGAAGCAGCCCAGATCACCGGTACGGTACCAGCGGCTTCCCTCTACGTCCACGAATTTCTTCGCAGTGAGCTCCGGGTCGTCGACATAGCCGGTGGCGACGCCGAGCCCACCGATCCACAGCTCCCCCGCCACGTGGTCCGGGCAGTCCCGTCCCTCGGCGTCGACCACTCGATAGGCCTGGTGCTCCAAGGCGCGCCCGTAGGGGATCGAGACCCAGTCCTCGGGGACGGCGCCGGTCAGTTCGATGGCGTTCGACCAGATGGCGGCCTCAGTCGCCCCTCCCATGGCGAGGATGTGCCCGTCGGGCATGAGCTCGGCCATCCGGCTCGGCAGCCCCACGTCGATCCAGTCGCCGGACAGCAGCACGTGACGCAAGCTCGCAAGCCTTTCCGGCGCGCCGGCGGCGCTCGTCAGAAGCATCTCGAACAGAGTGGGAACCGAGTTCCACACGGTGATCCGGCAGGACTCCACCAGGTCCAGCCAGACGACGGCGTCGCGGCGCGCCTCGTCGGCGATGGTCACCAGGCAACCGCCCGCCGCGAGGACGCCGAAGGCGTCGTAGACCGACAGATCGAAGTCGAAGGCCGAGACACCCAGCACCCGGTCATAGGGCCTGATGCCGAGACGGCGGTTCACCACCTCGATCGTGTTCCAGGCGGCTCCGTGGCTGATCTCGACCCCTTTCGGGACACCGGTGGTCCCGGAGGTGTAGATGACATAGGCGGGGTCCTGCGGTCGTGGCCTGGGCAGGGACAGCTCCCCGCTGCCGCGGCGGGCCTCTTCGAAGCCGATGACGCGCACACCGTTCTCGTACCACCGTTCCCAGGGCTCCTGATCGCTCAGCAGGAAGCCGATCCGCGGGGAGGAGAGGATGGCCGCGAGCCGCTCCGGCGGCTGCTGAGGATTCACCGGGACATAGGCGGCTCCGGTGAGCATCACCCCGAAGGCGGCGATGACCTGCTCGGGGCCTCTGTCCATCATGACCGCACAGAGCCCACCGCGCCGCAACCCGACAGCCGCCAGTGAGCCAGCAACGGCCCGCGCGCGTTCGACGAACTCGCGGTGGTTCAGTGTGCGCCCGTCGTGGGCGCGCAGGGCGGGACGGTCAGGGAATCTGCTAGCCGCTGCGAGCAGTTGGTGGACCAGAGTGGTCTCGGGCAGGGCCCAGTTCGTCAGCTCGGCGCGTTCGGCGCGCCTGGCGAGCACTCCTCGAGGCTCGACGGGCCCAGCGGATCCCAGCTGCGAGGCGATCGCCTGCTCGGTCTCGCGCACGAGACAGTCGACGATCTCGTCGAGCAGGCCCTCGGGGAAAATCTGCTCGACGGCGTCGCAGATAAGGGTGAAGCCGTCAATAGTGTTGAAGACCTGCAGATCGATCCAGACCTGCGGGGTCTGCGAGATCATATAGCCGATCTCGCCGAAGGTCTCCACGAACTCCTCGTTCACCAGCGGCTCACCGAGATTGCAGGAAAAGACGACGGGCGCGAGGAACTGCTCGCCGCGTCGGGCACGCAGATCGCGCAGGACCCGGACCGCCGAGTAGCCACAGTGGACGACGTCCTCGTAGAAGGACTCCTGGATGGCGCGCAGGTCCTCGACGAAGGACCGTCGGCTGCTCAGGTCGACGTCGGTGAGGGTGAGGGTGGTGAAGTCCGCCACGACGTCCTCGATGGCGGGATCGCTGTCACGGTTGAACAGCGGAACGCTCATGAGGAAGCGCTTCTCCTCGCTCCACTGCCCGATCGTGCGCGCATAGGCAGTCAGGAGCACCATCGCCGGTGTCGTGCCGTGCCGCTCGCAGGCCGTGCGCAGGGCCCTCCAGCTGCTCCGGTCGAAGCTGTGACAGCGGCGCACGAAACGCGGAGCCGCGGCAGGTTTCCCGCCCCGGCGCAGGGGCAGCCGCGGGCCTGAGGGGAGTTCGTCGATGCGCGCGAGCCAGTACTGCCTGTCCCGCTCGACGTCCTCGGCGCCCTCACGCGCCCTGGTCTCCAGATAGTCCGCGAAACTCCACTCTGGGTCGGTCCGGGGCGCCTCGCCCGTCGCGTAGTGGTGCGCGAGATCGCGCAAGATGATTTGGAAGCTCTGCACATCGCAGACCAACAGGTCGATGTCGAAATGCAGGAGTGCCCTGTTCTCATCGAGCAGGCTCAGCTGCAGGCAGCACACCTGCCCCTCGTCGATGGCCAGGAGCCGGTGGGACAACGCCTCGCGCATCTCCAGTAGCGCCGCCTGCTGCTCATCGGCGCCCAGGCCGGTCAGATCATGGATGGCCACGGAGGCGTCGGCCGGTTCGGCGCGCACGTACTGTCTGCCGTCGTCGGTGTAGCAGGCCCTCAGCATGGGATGGGCGCGCAGCAGCGTCTCCCAGGAAGCCTCCAGCCGGGCCGGGTCCAGCCAGCCGGTCTCGACCTCCACATAGCCGTGACAGCCGACACCGCCCATGTACTGCCCCTGCCTGCGGCCGATCCAATAGGCGTACTGCACGTCCGTCAGGTCGAAGGGCTCGGCATCACTGCGCGCCCCCGCGGCCTCGGGCGGCTCCGCGCCCTGACCGATCCCGGCATCGGCAGGGTCTTGGGGCCCCGACTGCGCGAACGCCATGGCCATCCCTTCAGCCGAGCCGTCGGCAGGCTCGCCCGGGGAGGCCTCGACGAGCAGCTGCACCCATTCGGCGAGCGTGGGACGGCGCATGAACGAGCCGAAGGAGACGCGGTAGCCCTGCTTGATCCATCCGGCAAGCAACCTCATGGTCGGCAGGGACTCCAGCCCCAGTGTGAGCAGATTGTCCGTGCCAGCGATCTCGGTCTCGGCGCCAAGAATCGCCGAGACCGACGCCGCGAGCCTCTCGCGGATCTCGTCCTTGGTGAGCACCTCTGTCCTTCCTCAGTCTGTCCGCTCGGTCCGCTGCTGGGTCATCGCGCGGAGCGCTTCCTTGTCGACCTTGCCGATGTTGGTCCGGGGGATCGCATCGACGACGATGACCTCGTCGGGCACTTTGTAGCGAGCAATACCCTGCTCCTCGAAGTCCTTCATGACCCTCCGCCGGCCGAGGGGCCCGTCGGTGACGACGACCGCCACCGTCCGCTCCCCCAGCTCCTCATCGGGTGCGCCGAAGACCGCAGCCTCGCGGACGCCACCGATCAGCCCCAGGAGGTGCTCGATCTCGTGCGGGGAGACGTTCTCCCCCAGCCGGTTGATCTGCTCAACGACGCGGCCGCAGACGACGAGATTGCCGTCGGCATCCAGATAGCCACGGTCGCCGGTCCGCAGGAAACCATCGGCGGTGAAGCAGTCGTCATCGGCGTGGGCGCCGTGATAGCCAAGGAAGGTGTAGGGGCCCTTCTCGATGATCTCGCCGACGACACCGGCGGGCAGCTGTCTGCCCTGCGGGTCGACGATCCGCAGGACGTCACCGTCCGAGATCGGCGTCCCCTGGGTGCCGAGGGCCACCAGCTCCGGATCGTCCAGGCGGGTGAACGTGGTGATTCCCTCGCCCAGCCCGTATCCCTGCTGGATCAGCGCACCTGTCCTGGCCATGAGCGAACGCCCCAGCTTCGCATCGAGCCTGGCTGCCCCGATGAGGATCTGCCGGAGACTGGACAGCTGGGCTGGGTACCACTCCAGGGCCTCGTTCCACAGCTGGGCGACGGCTGGCACGATCGCAGTCACTGTCACCCGGTTGGCCTCGATCGCGGCGAAGGCCTCGTCGAAGGCGGCGCTGGCGCACATCACTGCGGTCCCGCCGCACAGCAGCGTCCCCAGGACGCCCGGCTGCGCCAGAGGGAAGTCGTGGGAGCTCGAGAGCACCGCAAGGTAGACGCTGTCGGGACCGATGCCGCAGCGCAGAGCGGCCGCCCTCGCATTGCAGGCATAGGCCTCGTGCACCCGCGGGATGATCTTGGGTTCGCTCGTCGTGCCCCCGGAGAGCAGATTCAGGGCCGCGTCCCGGTGTCCAGGCCCGGCCACCGGCAGCGGCGGGGGCTCGGGATCGGCCGTCCCAGGCAGCGGGGGCAGTCGGTGGCACGGCGCGGGTCCGGCGTGCTCAGGGCCAGCGTCGGCGTAGAGGAGACGGATGCCCAGCTCCTGCGGATCGGCTTCCTCGACCATCGCGACGCAGTCGAATCCGAGCTGGTCCCGCCCCCCGATGTAGGCGACGGGACGAAGCTGCCGGGCCAGCCGGACCAGTTCGCTGTGACGGTGTGAGGGCAGCATGAGCGTCGGGACGGCGCCGATCCTCATGAGCGCGAACAGGCTCACCAGATAGGCGGCGCTGTTCGGCAGCTGCACGAGCACCTGGTCTCCTCCCGACAGCCCCGCCTCAAGGAATGCCCGGGCCCAGTGCGCGATCGTCAGGTCCAGCTGCCGATAGCTCAGCTCTGCGTCTGGGGCGACGACGGCGCGGCGCTCGCTGTGGCGCAGGCAGACCTCGTGCAGTTCCTCGCACAGGCTCCTCCTGCGCAGATGACCGCTCGCCTCATAGGCGTCAAGGATCTCCTGTGCCCTCATCCGCGCCCCGGCACTCATGCGAAACTCACCTCGATGGTGCCGTCCCCGATGCTGCACCTGAGTCGTTCCTCGGCCTGCGCGCCCAGGCAGATTCCCACGGCTGTCTCGCTTCCGGCGTAGCGGATCTCCTCGATCCGCGTGAAACCATTGGGATGGGCTGATGCGCGGTGCGTGTCCACCGCGAACGGGGTGACGAACATCGGCACACTCCAATCGTCCGGCACCAGACAGCGGCAGGAGAGCCGACGCCCGTGCGGGTCCTTCCTGGCGACCGGCGAGATCACCGTTGACCGGTCGTGCACGGCGCACAGATGTTCCAGGGCCGTGAACTTCTCGCGTTCGACCTCGAAGACGATCCGGCTGTAGCCCTGCGGGGCCTGCGCCAAGCGGTCATAGTCCTCGACCATGCGCCGGTGCCCTGTGAGCGCGAGAGCACCGCGCACCACGGCAGGCATGTGGATCCCCGCGATGATCTCCACATAGGGGCCGGTGGAGAAGTAGATCAGCGCATTGTGCGGGTCCTTGGCCTTGCCGTACTCGACCTCGAAACCCTCGGCGCGGAACTCGGCCACGGCCTGTTCCAGATCGTCCGCCTTGTAGATGACATGTCCGATCCTGGCCATGCTTGTCAATCCCCCTGGTCCTGCTCGAAGTGGGTCAGGATCGAGCGATAGTTCTCCTCGGTCAGGCAGTCGGAGTGCGAACCACTGATGATCCCGGTCCGCAGCTGCCCCAGGACGGTGCTGGGCCAGTCGACGTCGCCGCCGAGCGAGGGATAGAAGCCATCGACTCCGCGCTCGGGCTGCAGAGCGAGCACCGTGCCCAAGTAGACATCCGGCCGGTATCCGATCGTCCCGCGCAGGGAGTGCCGGAAGACGTCGTAGAGGATCTCGAGCATGGCTCGGGCGCTGCCTGCATCGTTCTCGTAGCCCTTGACCGTCTCGTAGATCCGCCGGCGTCGATGCTTCGGCGACATGCGCGAGCAGGCAGAGAAATAGGAGCCGAGCGAGGCGTAGCGGCCGTCGAGGGCGCACAGCTCCTCGTCCGTGATGTCCCTGTTCTGGCCACCGAGGATGTGTTCGAGGCCCTCACGGAGCAACTCGATGCTGAAATCAGCGCCGAGAGCCCGTGGGTCGGCCTCGACGACGCACCCGTAGGCGAACTCGCACAGCATCTCGTTGGCGATGCGGTGCGGGCACAGATGGGTGCTCACCGCGACCACCCTGCAGACCCGGCGCCCCAGCTCGGTGAGGATCTTCGCCGTCTCCAACGCGAAGAAGCCTCCGATGCAGTAGCCGACCAGCTCGTAGCTGTCCATGTCCAGTTCCAGCAGGTCCTGTGCGTAGAGGCGCGCCCGTTCGGCGATGAGAGCATCAGTGGGACTGGCCAGGTACTCGTCGGCGTCACCGGAGGTGAAACCGACGTGGGCCGTTGCGGGGCTGCGCTCCATGAGCGCCGGGACCAGGAGATCGTAGTCCTTGATGCGCCCGGTACCGGCGTGGAAGAAGGCCCGGCACGAGCCCTGGTCCTCCCCGAGCCCGTAGACGTGCAGGCGCTGTGCACCAGCAGCAGCCGCAGAAGGCGACGAGACGGCAGGGCCGCTCGGAGCCACCCGCGCTCCATCTGTGGCGACCACGGTATCGGCGGTCGTCTGGGGGTCGGAGACCTCAACCGCCCCACCACCGAGGGCCTCGGCGATCCCGGCGACCGTGGGCTTCTTGAGCATCTCACGCATGATGAGATCCCAGCTCTGGTCCTTCAGCGCGTCGATCTCCTGGCGCATCCTTGTGACGGCCTTGGCCATGAGCAGCGAGTCGCCACCGGCTGCGTAGAAGTCCTCGTCGCGGCCGATCCGCTCGTTCTCGAGGACATCGCGCCACAGGGCCGCGATCCGCTCCTCCAACCCCCCCTGGGGCGCGGCGAGCGGCTGCTCCTCGGATTCCTGACGGGACGTGAACGAGCTCAGGAGAGCCTTCCTATCGATCTTCCCGTTCGCACTCAACGGCATCGCGTCCATCACGGTGAGGGATGCGGGCACCATGTAGCCGGGAAGCATCTCGCGCAGAAAGCCCGTCAGCTCCTCCTCGTCGATCCTGCGCGCACCAGGCTCGGTGAGGACGAACAGGCGCTGGCCGCACTCGCGCAGCGGGTCGAACCGGCCGGGGTACTCGGCGATCCTGCGCAGTCCCGCCCTGGTGAAGACTCCCTCCCACTGCTCCTCGTCGAGGAAGACCCGATGGCCGTCGGCGCGCACATCGGTGAACTCGACCAGGCTCATCTTGATCGATATCGAGATGAGCGCGGCGTAAAGCTCGGTGACCGGTTCGATCATGACGATCACGCCGTCGGGCCGCCGCAGCTGGTTCAGCCGGGCGAAGGTCTGGTCGATGTTCACCGCATTGTGCAGGACGTTCGCACAGACGATCACGTCGTAGGCGCCCAGCTCGACGTCCTGCCCGGCACACTCGGCGTTGATGTCGAAGAGCCCGTAGCTCATGAAGCCGTAGTCGCGATAGCTCTCCCTCGCATTGCGCAGGAAGAAGGTGGACAAATCGGTGAACCGGTACTCCGCGATGTTCTCGGGGAGCTTAGGCAGGATGTACGTGGTGCTGGCGCCCACGCCCGCCCCGATCTCCAGGACACGGATCGGGCGGTCCCCGCGTGACTCGGCGACTCTCGCCACCGCCTCCGCGACGGCCGCATTGGTGGCCTCGCTGATCCTGTTCTCCGCGTAGATGGCGTGGGCGTTGTCGGTCCTGCCGCCGGGGAAGAACAGCTCAAGAGGATTCACCTCGCCACGGATCTGGCGCAGCAGTGTGCCCGCCGCGTAATGCTGGTACTCGAACAGAGCGGAGCTGTTGAGCACCCGGGCCTCCATGGCCGCGAAGTGGTCCCAACGTTCGGCCATGCGGTAGTGCTCGAGGCTCTCGGACGTGAGGGTGAAGCCCCCCTCGTCGGCCTGCAGGACGCCCTCAGCCGTGAGCATGCCGAGCCAGCGACCCACCAGCTCCCGGTACTCGGGATCGGGCCTGAGCCTGGCGACGATCTGCTCCTGGGAATGAACCGCCCCTGGCTCGGTGAAAAGCCCAGCCTCGACGAAGGCCGCCAGCAGAGCGGCCAGGGCGGCCTCGTTGCCGGCCTTCGTCCATGCCGCATAGCATGCGGCGTCGGGACCGCCGGCGTCACCCGAGGACCAGCGCTCACGCAGCGCCGCGCCCAGCGCCTCGGGTGTGTCCGCCCGCTCTTCATCTGCCGCAGAAGAGCCCTGCTGCTGGGCGGGCGTCACGAAGGCCCTCAGCTTCTTACGGCCGTCTGTCTCTTCCACGACTACGACGGCACGGCCGATGTCCTGGTGCTCTTCAAGGACGGCCTCGATCTCACCGATCTCGACCCGGTAGCCGTTGATCTTGACTTGGGTGTCCGCCCGGCCGTGGAAGTCGATCACCCCGTCCGGGCGGTAGCTGCCGATGTCGCCGGTGTCGTAGAGACGGCGGCCCTGCTTGGCCGAGAAGAAGAATTTGCGTTCCGTGGTCTCGGGATCGTTGAAGTAGCCGCTCGCGAGGCTCTCGCCGCTGATGTGGATCCTACCCCTGACCCCGTCGGGGCACTCGTTCATGAATGCGTCGAGTACGTACATGCCCTGACGGGACAGGGCGCTGCCGTAGGGGATGTTCTCCCCGCCGGTGTGGCCGTTCATCCGATGGTGGATCGACCAGATCCCTCCCTCCGTGGCCCCGCCGAGGCTCACGAGTTCGGCGCGGGGGAAGTGCGAAGCGGCCTGGGCGGGCAGGGTGCGGGCAATGAGATCACCCGAGAGCAGGACGAGCCCAAGAATCTCATCGGGTGCCAGGCCAGCAGCCACGCGCTCGGCCAGGAGCATCTGGAACAGGGCGGGCACCGAGTTCCAGGTGTCCACCCGCCAAGTGCGCATCAGTTCGATCCAGCTGCTCGGGTCCTTCGCCTCGGACTCAAGGGGCAGGACGAGGCGTCCCCCGCTCGCGAAGGTCCCGAAGACGTCGTAGACGGACAGATCGAAGGACAGCTTGGACAGGCCGAGCACCGTCCGCGGAGTTGCTCCCGCGAGGCGCTGGTTGACGTCCTCGATCGTGTTCATGGCGGCGGTGTGTGTCATTACGACGCCCTTGGGCGTTCCCGTACTGCCGGAGGTGAAGATGATGTAGGCCGTGTCCTCCGCCGGACCGGCCACCGGAACCGTCCCGTCCCAGGACAGTGGGCCCAATGCGTCGACGTCGACGACGGCCAGCTGCCCGTCCGTCGCGCGATAGTTCGCATCGGCGATGATCGCCCGGGGGCGGCACAGCGAGATCATCCGGCGCTGGCGCGCCGACGGCTGGTCGTGGTCGACGGGGACATAGGCCGCTCCTCTGGAGACGACGGCGAGAACCGCCGCCACCTGCCAGACGCCCTTACCCAGGACGATCGCGACCCGGTCCCCTCTGCCAACCCCGGACAGCTGCGCGTCCACGGCTTGGACGTGGCCGGCGAGCTCGCTATAGCTGAAGCTCTCGCCGCCGCACACCAGTGCGCACGCCTCGGGCTGGCTCTGGGCCCTTCCCCAGAAACCAGTCTGGAGTGTCCGGGGCGCCAGCGGCGCGTCTCTCCGGTGGATCCGCTCACGCACCTGCTGCTGCCGCTCGCCCAGCTGCACGATGTCCTCGGCATGCCAGGGCTCCTCCTCGGCGCCGAGCAGCCGCTCGAGCGCCTCGGTGAAGGCCTCCCACATAGCCTCGAGGACCGCGGGCGCGAGGATGCCCTCGCGGACGTCCCAGTTGATGTTGCAACCGCCGGCCTCCTCGAAGGCCTGGCAGTCGATCCAGACCTGCGGTGTGCGACTGACGCCATGGACGAGTTCAAGGGCTCGTCCTTCCCTGCGTCGCAGACCGGCACCCAGCGCCCCGGTGAAGACGATCGGCACGACGGCACTTCCGCCTCTGGCCCGGCCGAGCTCGCGCAGTACGTCGAGGCCGCCGAACGCCGAGTGAGAAAGCTCGTCGACGAGCTGCTCCTGGGTCTTGCACACCCGCTCAAGGAAGCTACCGGTCTCCCGGCGGCTGGCGTGAACGCTCACCTCGGTGAAGTCCCCTATGATGCGCTCGACGCCCGGGAGCTCATCACCGCGGTTCATCGAGGTGATGTTCACGCAGAACTCCGGCTGGGAGGACCAGCGCCGGATGACATCGATGTAGGCGGTCAGCAGCACATTCGACGGTGTCACGCCGAAGGCAGCGGCCCGTTCCACCAGCAAGGCCCACTCGGCAGGGCCGCACCGCCAGCTATGACGGGTGAAGCGGACCGTCTCCCCCTCGCATCTCTGCGGGGCGGTGAGAATCGGCAATGAGGGCCTCTCCGGCATGGACCCGATACGCCCGAGCCAGTACTCCTTCGCGCTCTCGTACTCGGCGCGCCCGGCCGGGGTCTCCTCGCGGATAGCCCGCGCAACCAGGACGTCCCTGAAGGTAGCCCGAGGCAGGGGCTCCAGCGGCTTGCCCTCGTAGAGGTCCATCAGTTCCTCGACCATGACCGAGACGCTGATGAAATCGGCGATGATCATGTCGATCGAGAACTGCAAGATGCTGCACTCTTCGAACTGGAGGATCCGGAAGCAGTGAAGGGGCCAAGCTCCCAGCGGATAGCTCCGCTCCTCCATCTCGCGGCGGTGGCGCAAATGCTCCTCGTCAGGCGACTGCGGATCATGGCCACGCAGATCGATTTCCTCCAGCCGCGGCATCCTCTCGACGGGCAGTTCCTCAGGAGGGACAACCCGCAGCGAGTCCGGGGGCAGCACGAATGCCGAGAGCATGTCGTGGCGGCGGATCAGTTCGTGCCAAGCCCTCTCCAGCCTCTCGCGCCCCACTGGCTGTGTGCGCAACTCCGCATAGCTGTGGCAGCCGGTCCCACCGAGTTCGTAGCCGGCGTGCTGGCCGGTGGCGTAGGCCCGCTGAATGTCCGTCATCCCGAAGGGCATGAAGCGCGCGGCGCTATCATGCTCGATAGCTTTCTCGGCCCTCAGGTACTCAAGGATCTCGGCCTTGTGACTCCTCAGGCTCGCCAGGTCTGCTGGGCCCAGCGCGCCCTTGGGTGACCGGTAGCCCAGTCTGTCCCCGTTGGCCCACAGGACGATGCCCCGCTGCTGGAATTCTTCAACCAGTATTGCGATGTTCACTGAAAGCTCTCCTGACATTCTCGAAATCACGAGCGAGTCGCTCTGGGCACCGTCATCTGGGTGCGCCATCTGGCATCCGCTCCGTGAGGTGCGCGAGGGAAAGGAACCGGGGAGGTGTCTCAGCACCCAACGGTTCGGCCGGGCCCATGAGCTGGCCTGCATGGGCCCACACCGCGCAGAGGGTCAGCATGTACTCGGCCTCGCGGGCCCGAGCCGCCGGGCTACCCGTCTCCTGGCGGAGCGCATCGAGGAATCCGGCAACGGCTGAGGGCCAGATGCGCTCGAACTGGCAGCGCCTGGTCACCTCGGTCTCGACGGCGAGGCTCTCATGCAACCGGACGGTGCTCAGGGCCTCGTCGGCCTCGATCTCCAAGAGACCCTCCGTAGTGCGGGGGGTTGTGACATTGGGGTGCCAGATGATCTGCCCATCGGTCTCGGTCAGCACAAGATTGCCCGTCACCGTGAAAACGGTGATCCGATGGCCCACATGGGCGAAGTCATCGGGGTTGAGAGGATTCATCCGATTGACGACGCGCAGGCTCACGGGGACACCCCTGAAGGATCCGCCCAGCTGCGTAAGCACGCCGGCGACGGTGCCCTGCGCCTGGATCTCCCAAGGCGTGAAACCACCGGTGATCCGACCTACGAGGTCGATCATCGAGAAGAGGAAGTGGATGCTGCACTCGGCCTCGACGCCAAGGATCCCGTGGTCCTCGCGCAGGACCCGCGCCATCTCCAGATAGCTCGCAATGGTGGGGCTGTGACGGTAGAAGGGGTTGATGAAGAAGGCGCCGCCGCTCCTGGCTGCCTCGCGATAACACTCCACCGCGTCGTCACGGTGGATCGGGTGCTCGAGAACGACGTGCCGACCGTCCGCAAGAAAACGCCTGGCCAGCTGGGAACCCTTGCCGCCCACGATGCCCGAGCGGACCACCACGCAAGCCATATCGAACTCGGGCAGCTCCTCAATCGTGGTAAACAGCGGCAACCGCTGCCGGCTGGCGAAGGCGCGGGACTGCTCGCTCCCGCGCGAGAGTATGCCGACCAGTTCGTAGTGCTCGGGAAGTCGGCGGACACCCGCCACGTAGACGCGGCCGAAGGTGGTTCCGCACACGACCACGCGTGTTCTGTTCATAATGCGCCTTCCTTCTCGGGCAGAGCACGATCACCGCGGCACCCGGGCCGGGGCGCGACGGTTCGGTGAGGGACGAGGTCCGGCGGGGAGGGGCTCACAGGAACCCGGACTCGACCGCCCCGGCATGCTGATGGCGTTCTGTCATCAGCTCGTCCGGCCCGCTCTCGCTCAGCCGCATGCCAGCCTGCCGCAGCGCGCCCATCACCGGTTCGACCTCCAGGAAGCGGTAGGCCCAGTGGGCTCCCGGGGGGCAGCCGGTCTCGAGTGCACGGAGCACGGTCTGCGCGAGCACGACTGCCGTCAGCTCGCTGCTGTCATCGGAGCACACGGCGACAGAACTCCGCTCGAGCACGCCCGCCGTGTGTCCGCGCGCGCTCACCTGCATGGCGGACCAGTTCTTCCTGTCCTCGTCTAGCCCCGACTTGGCGGCGTCGATCTGTGCGAAGAATCTCATCAGCTCTTCAGGCTCACCACTCTCGCTGAGGCTCATGGCCTTCAGGAGCAGCTGCAGTGAAGCTTGATCGGGGATCACCAGGAATCCGGCTAGCTGCGCGATGGCGCAGTCACGAACCACCCTGTACAGCTCGTCGGTGACGAAGGGAGAACGCAGGTTCTCCGGTTCCTGCGGGAAGGAGGCGGTGTCCTGCATCTGCCAGTCGCTCTCGACATGGGGGCAGACACGCCCCTCCACCAGCATCTGACCAGGATGACCGTATCCGTCGCGGGTGCTGAGGATGACGTCAGCGAAACCGGCGAGGCCGCCCTGTTCCCTTCCGCCGCAGCAAACGACCGCTGTGGTGCACTCGTCGAAGGACCCCGCCAGATGCCTCGTCAGGAGGCCCGCCAGTCCGGGAGTGCAGCCCGCATTGATGATGCTGGGGCAGACCCCTGCGTAGTGCTCGAAGCAATTCCCTCCGAAGGGGTCGACGTAGATCGCATCTGCAGGCAGCGCAGCGGCGACACGGTCCTTGATTAGGCACGAAGGCCCGGCGCAGTTCACCACCACCGCGCAGCCTCGGGCGAACTCGCGCACGCTGTCTGCCTTGTGAGCGTCGACGAAGAGGGTGTCCTCATCGGGCGTTCTCCTGGTCCTGTTGCCGCAGATGACCTCACACCCCTCGGCGCACAGGAGTTCGAGCAGGGCCCTACCGACGGCTCCGTGCGAACCGATGACACCGATTCGACGTCCTCGAGCACTGCTCCCCACATTGACTCCTTCACACATCAGCAACTGGGCCACGGACGCATCGGATGCGGCGAACTCAAGCCCCGTCATCCGCTTCCCCTGAAACGAAGAGGCAGTCTGGATGTAAGTTAGGTAAAGCTTACCTAAGCTCAACACTGCAGTCAACGATGTCTCAGACCTGAATTGGGCCTCTTGAGGCGGCTTGGGTGTTTCTGGTGTGCTTTGTTGCTTGTCAGGACGTTTTGGGTGGGTGGTGTGGGTCACTGATGGCGGGGTGGGATCCGGTGGGTGGGTCCGCTCTTGCGGAGGGTGAGGACCGCGTCGGGGGCGACGGCCGTGCAGATCGTGGCCAGGGACGGCCGCACCAACCGGGTCGTGGAGCATCTCGGCTCGGCCCATGACGAGGCCGGACCGGTCTCGTTGATGGCCGCCGGGAGAGCCGGACTGACCGCGCCGGACCAGCAGATGGTGGAGTTCGACGCTGCCGCGGTGACGCACCCGGCGGTGGTGACCGCGGCGGCTCGGCCGTACTGGTCGGTGTTGTGCAGGTGGCGTGGTCGGCGTTGGGATTCGATCAGACCCGTGACGGGGCCTTCTTCCAGCTCGTCCTGGCCCGTCTGAGTCGTCTTGGGTTGCTTGGGGGCTCCTGATCTTGGAGACGAGGACGGGGTCATGGGAGGCAAGAGCACGTCGGGGAGGCCGACACGGCGGCGGTACCCGCCCGAGGAGAAGGCACGGGCTGCCCGACTGGTACGACGGGCGCAAGGAGCTCGGCACGACGCACGGGACGGCCCAGCAGGTGGACCGACCAGACCGGCTGCAGGGGTGGAGCCACTGCGCGCCCGGGTCGAGCAGGCCGACACCGACAAGGGCATCGAGCCCGGCCCGAGGACGACTGAGGCAAAACGCACCAAGGAGCCGGAGCAGAAGAACCACGGGCTTCGCCGGGCCAACGATCCACTGAAACGGGCCCCGGCCCTCTCCGCGGCGGAACCCGACCGCCCTCGAAATGACCCATCAAGGTCATCCGCAGACACCCGCAGGCGCCTCCGAGCAGCCACCACGCCGCGAAGAAACGGCGGACCGTCATCGGCCCGCGCGGCCCGGGACACGGCCACGACGCAGACCCCGCTCACCCTGCGGGCCGCGAACCGGAAGGCCCACGGAGCCCACAAAGGGAATGACGTCGCCCTCAGAACCCAGAACGGCGGCAAGCGCCCTCATGACGTGCCGTCCTCACCCTGCCCGGAGGCGGTCAGCAGCCTGTCCTGGGGGCCGAGCCCGCGGATCACCCGACAGGGAGGCTTATTCATAGGGTTGATCCAAGTTGTTGTCGGTGATTTCGCGGAGGCGTGTCGCAGAAGACGAAGGGCGGCCTGCCCCGAGATAATTAATGCGTGACCAGAAACAATCAAGGAACAGGCCGTGGACCGCATGCTATCACACGACTGCCCCGGGCCCGGATGCAAGACCTGTACCGGAGAATCCACGCGGCGGTCAATGGCGACCTGCCGCCGGCCGGTTCACGGCGACTCGGCCCCCACCAAGGCATCCGGCCCGTTCTGGCCAGTCTGCGACTCTTCTCGCTGCGACTCTTCTCGAGAGTCCATGTTCACTCCTCGATTGTGCATTGAATCGGATGGTGGATGGGATCGGGCGACGACTGGTTTGCCTCGCAATGGCCCGCGCGAGGAATCAGACGACGATCGCTCACGGCCATGGCCCCGCCGTTGGCACGAGCACGGCCGCTCAGGGATCGGTTCTGCCCTCCTGCCCGCCGAGGGCCGTCAGGAAGGTCCGCATCTTGGCTGCGGTCTCGCGCAGCTCTGCCTCTGGTTCGGAGGTGGCGATGACGCCGGCTCCTGCGAACATCGTCGCCCGGTCCCCGCGGAGCACACCTCCGCGCAGGGCCAGCGCCCACTCGCAGTTCCGATCAGCGTCGATCCATCCGATCAGCCCCGCGAAGAGGCCTCTGTCGAACCCCTCGTGGTCGACGATGAAATCGCGCGCACGTTCATGGGGCCAGCCGCACACGGCCGGCGTGGGATGCAATTCATAGAGCAACTCGAAGGGGCTGGCTCCGCCCCTGAGCGTTCCCGTAATCTCGGTGCCAAGGTGCCACACGGCCGGGGTGGGCACCAGTCGTGGACGCGAGGGGATCCTCGGATCATCGGTGCGCGCGCGAAAGACCCTGGCGATCGCCCGTACGACATATGAGTGCTCAGCCAGGTCCTTCCCAGACTCAAGGAGGGCCTCGGAGGCCCGCTCGTCCCGCTCGGGCTCACTCCAGCGGGCGGTGGTGCCGGCCAAAGGCACAGTGCGCACCCGTGAACCCGAGCAGGACAGCACAAGTTCGGGGCTGGCGCCCAGGAAGACCCCTTCCTGGGCGAACTCGCCGTCATAGCCTCCGGGCACGTCAATCAGGTAGACGAAGGCGTCTGGATTCTGTATCCCGAGTCGGACGAAGACCGACTGAGGATCCCAGGGGGCCGCTGCGCACACCGTCGCGCAGCGCCCCAGAACCACCTTGTCCAGCTCCCCTGAGCGGATCGTCTCGACGGCCTTGGCGACAAGGCACCGATAGCCCTCGTGACTGGGCCGCCGATCGGTGACGGCGGTCGTGGACGCAGAGGGAGCGAAGGGCTCGGGCCGACCGGGAAAAGCGCAACTCCTCCAGCAGGCCTCCGCAGGACGGTAGAGCATCCCCGGCCTTGCACTGTCGAAGGGAAGCACCCCCACCACGAGCTGGGGGGCCTCAAGGGGAGCAGCCAGCACCTCCTCGACGGCCCTGGCAACCCCGGTACCGACCCATGAGCGCGGCTCGACGTGCCGCACGACTCCGGTGGCGACCAGATGACGCCCTGAGGAGGCGAACTCGAAGCGGGGCTCCCGCGCCGCGGACGAACTGCTCATCACAGGACCCAACGCCGCAGACCGCTTGCCCGGCGCCGCAGCGCCAAGAGGCTGAGCGCCACGAGACCGCCGAACCAGAGGACGAAGACGAGCAACTGCTGGCCTTCAAGGCCCCCGCCGATGATCGCATCGACGAGTTCGATGACAGCGGTGATCGGTGAACCGTCGACGAGGGGGCGCAGCACAGCCGCGTACATCTCGCGGGGCATCATGGCGGTGTTGAAGAACATGGCGGCCATCACCAGCGGCGCGAAGCTGAAGGCGCCTTGCGGGGTCTCCACGAGATGACCGAGCATGACGCCCACAGCACCGGCCGAGACCGCGACGAACGCCAAGACGACGAGCACGCCCAGCAGATGCACCGCACCACCGAACTCCGCGCCGAGGACAAGACCGAGGGCCACGGCCGCCAGTGTTGTAGCGAAGGCACGCGCTGCCTCGGCGAGGATACGCCCGACGATCGCCGCACTGCGCGGTCCCGGCATGCTGGCGAGGCGCTGCGGCAGCCCCTCGTGACGCTCCTGGACGATCGCCCCTGCACCGAGCAGGCCCCCAGTGAACGCCTGGGAGACGCCGACCATGACGGCCACACCGGTCATGTCCATCTCAGCGCCGCTGAACTGCTCGACCATGCCAGCGAACATCACCCTGATGATCACGATCATGACCACGGGCACACCGAGCGCGGCGCCTATCGTCACGGGCGATCTGCGCCAGCGCCTCAGCAGACGCCCGGCGTGCACAGCGACCGCGCCCGCCCATCCAATGTGGTTCTGCTCGCCGCTACTCATACCGACCTCCTGAAGGTTCGCGAGACCCACCAGGCGCCGAGAACGAGCCCGCCGGTCAGCCATACCAGCGCCTCCCAGCCCGAGTCGCCGGGCGTCTCACCGTTGAGCAAGGCCCGGTTCGTATCGATCATCGGGGAGAAGGGCATGTGGGCGATGAGCGGTTCCAGACGATCAGGCAGCGTGCTCAACGGGATGAAGGCCGTCGAGACCATGAGCAGGGGAAGTTCCACGCCTTGGATGAGTCCAGCCATCTGGACCGGCTGTCTCGAGCGCAGGGCTAGCCCGGAGAAGACCAGCACCAGTACCTCACCCATCGCTAAGGCGACGAGGAATGCCAAGGCCAGCCCGGACCAACTCGCTGGTTCAGCCCCGCACAGCAGCCCCAGGGCGATCACGGTGCACAGGGAGAGGATCGAGCGGATCAGATCGCAGATCATGCGCCCCATGATCACGCTCAGGACGTGGACCGGCATCGCGCGAACCCGGGCCAGAAGCCCCGACTCGACGTCGACGGCCAAGGCCATCGCCGATCCCCCGGCGGTAAACATGACAGCTTGGAACATGGCAGCCGCCATGAGGAAAAGGGCGTAGTCGAAACCGGAGCCACTAGCAGCGTGACCGAAGACCACCCAGAAAGCGAGCATCGACATGCCGGGGATCACCAGCGCCGAGACCAACGAGGCGGAATTGCGCATCAGGCGCAGATTGTTGCGCCAAGTGGCTCCGCGTACAGCGGTGAGAGCACTCGACCGCAGCTGGGCAGACGAGGAGTTGGAGAGCGCCATCCCTCAGTCCTCCTGCGTGTCGGCGAAGGCTGTGCCGAGGAAAACCTCGTCCAAGGAGGGCGGGTTGAGCGAGGCCGAGACAGGCTCCAGCTGCGCATCCGCCAGTGCAGCCACGCACCGGGACAGATCTCGGGCCCCGTTGTGCGTGATGAACAGGACCTCGAGAGCCTCGGCCCGGAAATCCTCGGCCGGACGCGAAAGCACGCCCGGCAGCAACTCGATGGCACACCGTTCGGCCGTCTCGGCCTCGTCGAAACCGAGTCGGCAGATCGGGGCGCCGAAGCGGCGGCGCAGTTCGCCTGGGGCGCCCTGGGCCACGGCCCGTCCCCCGCGCAACAGCACGATGCCGTCGGAGAGCCGTTCGGCCTCGTCCAAGTACTGGGTGGTGAGCAGCACCGAGACCCCGTGGTCGCGCAACTCGTCGACGGTCTTCCACAATTCACGCCGCGACAACGGGTCCAGACCAGTGGTTGGCTCATCGAGGAAGAGCAGTGAGGGCTCGACGACGAGGGAGGCCGCGATGTCGAGCCGACGGCGCATGCCCCCTGAATAGTTCGCCGCACGCCTACCGGAGGCATCGGTCAGGCGAAAGGTCCGCAACAGTTCATCGGCGCGGGCCCTGGCCGCGGACGCGCCGAAACCGTGGAGTCGGGCGAAAAAGACGAGGTTCTCGCGGCCGGTCAGTTCACCGTCGACGGCCGCGAACTGACCTGTGAGGGAGATTGTGCGGCGCACCGCGGCTGGTTCATCGACGACATCGGCTCCGCACACCCGCACTGTGCCCGCACTGGGCAGCATGAGGGTCGAGGCGATGTTCACCAGCGTCGTCTTGCCGGCACCGTTGGCGCCGAGCAGGGAGACTACCGAGCCTCTCAGGACCTCGAAGGAGAGCCCCTTGAGCACCTCGGTGGCCTTGTCCCCCCGTCCGAAGGTTTTGCAGAGCTCGCTCACGCACAGCACTACCTCGTCGTCGCGTCCGGTCGTCCGGGACTCGAGCATGAGCATTCCTCCCATGGGGTACGCGTCGCCGTTCCATACAGCCTGTCAGCATGACAGTGGTTAGCATAGCTTTACCTAACCATTGATGTCACTGAGGACTGTCCACGAAACGGTGTAGGTGGTTCCATCGCCCGACAGGGCAGGAGGAGCCACATGATGACCGAGACAATCAGCAGCAGTAGTTGTCGACCCCGGGGTCGGCCAGGTGCTCGTCTCGGTCGGCAGCATCGCACCCGAGGAGTTCCAGGAGCAATGGCAGGTCGAGGACGCGGACGACGCCGCACCGGATCGGCCGGGAGGGCCTGGAGCCGAACGCGCGAGGCGACCTCAACGCGTCGGTCGGCAGCTGCTTCGAGGGCGTCACCACGGCGAGCAATCTGGCGTCCCTCATCAGGAGCATCGACTCCTGCGCCGACATCGTGGCTTAACCGGCGCCTTCACCGACTGACCGCGCACGGCCCCGGGGCGTCCCGTCGACGACCCCGCGTCGCGGGATGGCCTCGGGGTCTGGTGTGCTGTGGCCTGCTCTTCGTACGGCCTGACGGAGTCTGCTCTCCCCCGGGCGCACGATGAACGACTGCCGACGCGACAGGGGTCACTCGTTGGTGATGCGCCAGCCCTGCGCCTTCACCCGCTCGTTCCAAAACGTGGCGTAGCGCCCTGGCCGGCCGACGAGTTCCTCATGGGTGCCGAGCTGGGTGATGCGGCCGTCCTCGAGGACGGCGATCTGGTCGGCTGCGGCGATGGTGGACATGCGGTGCGCGATGACCATGACGGTGCGGTCGCGGGCCAGCTCGTGCATGGCCGCGACGATCGCCGCCTCGTTCTCGGCGTCGAGCGCGGCGGTGGCCTCGTCGAACAGCAGAATGGGTGCGTCCTTGAGGAGTGCGCGGGCGATGGACACCCGCTGCCGCTCACCGCCGGACAGGCGGTTGCCGCCCTCGCCGACCCGGGTGTCCCAGCCGTCGTCCAGCCGGTCTGCGACCTCGTCCAGGCCGGCGAGGCGGGCGGCGCGGCGCACCTGCTCGTTGTCGGCGTCCGGGCCGCCGAGCCGGATGTTGTCCTCGATGGTGCCGTCGAACAGGTAGACGTCCTGGAACACCAGGGCGATGCGCGCCATGAGATCCTCGGTGCTCATGTCGCGGATGTCGGTTCCGCCGATGCGCACGCTGCCATCGGTGACGTCCCAGAACCGCGCGACGAGCCGGGTGAGTGTCGTCTTGCCGGAACCGCTGGGGCCGACCAGCGCGGTGAGGGTGCGTTCGGGGACAGTGAATGTCACGTCGTCCAGTACGGGGCGCTGACCGTCGTACGAGAAACTCACATGTGCGAACTCGATCCCCGATCCTCCTGGCACCGCGGGTGTCCTCGGCTGGGGAAGGGGTTCCTCGTCGAGGACGCGCTGTGCGGCGTCGAGGGCGTTCTGCGAGACGCGCAGGTTCATGCCCTGCTGGCCGACCGCGTTGAGCGAGTCGACGGCCCGCAGCCCCAGGACGGCGACGAAGATGAAGTCGGCGACGCCGATGCCCCCGGAAGCCAGGACGAGCGCCGAGACGACGAGCAGTAGCGCGTAGATGGCCTGAACGAGCAGGGTGTGCAGCCATATGGGCATGCTCGTCATGCGCAGGGTGCGCACTGTCGCTTTGCGGTCTGCTGTGATGGCCTCCTGCAGGGCGCCCCAGGCCGACTCGTTGCGGTTCGCCGAACGCAGGGCCGGCTGCGCCTGAGCGAACTCCAGGATGCGGGACGAGAGCTCCGCGCCGGCCCGTTCCTCCTCGAGATGCCCGTCGCCCGCGGCCCTGGCCATCCAGCGGGAGCTGGCGTACAGCGCGGGTGTGAGGACGAGGAACGAAAGCCCCACCCGCCAGTCCACGACGAAGAACAGGACGGCGACCGTCGCCGGGGTCAGCATCGAGAAGATGAGCTGCCGCATGAAGTTGCTGGGCATGTTCATGATCATCTGCAGGTCGTGGGTGAGCAGGGTCGACATCTGGCCGCTGCGTTCCTTGGTGAACCAGCCGAGGGGCAGCTGAACCATGTGGTCGCCCAGCCGGTGCTGGATGGGCCGCAGCACGTGCTTGATGCCGATGAAATAGCCGCGGTTGTCCGCCCAGTACAGCACGATGCCGTAGGCGACGGCCACCACCGCCCCGATGACGAGCAGGACGAGGGCCCGGCCGAGGTCACCGCCCACGAGGCTGCGCAGCAGCGGCAGCAGCAGCGCGAAGATGGCGGCCTCCAGCAGGCCCGTGACGACGTAGGCCCCGGCCTGCGGCAGCACGCCGGTCCTGCCGGCGGCGAGCCGGTCCATCTGGTCGATGATCATCGCGCGTCGCTCCCCTCCTTGACCGTCTGTTTGCGCCAGAGCGCCGTATATCGCCCGTCCCTGGCCAGCAGCTCGTCGTGGGTACCGCGTTCGACGATGCGCCCGCGCTCCACGACGAGGATCTGGTCGGCGTGGGTGATGGTGTTGAGCCGGTGCGCGATGACGACGGTCGTGCGGCCCCGGGCCAGGTGCGCGAGCGCGTCCTGGATGGCCACCTCGTTCTCGGGGTCGGCGTGGGCGGTGGCCTCGTCGAGGATGAGGATCGGCGCGTCCTGCATGATGGCGCGGGCGATGGCCACGCGCTGGGCCTCGCCGCCGGAGAGCTCGCCGTCGTCGGAGCCGATGACGGTGTCGTAGCCGTGGGGCAGTTCCATGATGCGGTCGTGGATCTGGGCGCTCCTGGCCGCCGCGATGACCTCGTCGTCGTCCGCGTCGGGGCGCGCAAGGCGGATGTTGTCGCGGATGCTCTGGCGCAGCAGCATGCTGTCCTGCAGCACCATGGCCGTCCTCGACAGCACCTGCGTGGTCGTCACGTCGCGGAGGTCCAGGCCCCCGATCCTCACCGCTCCCGACGCCGGGTCCCAGAAGCGCGGGATGAGGCGGGCGAGGGTCGTCTTGCCGCTGCCCGAGTCCCCGACCAGCGCCGTCACCGTGCCCGGGCTCAGCGTGATGTCGACGTCGGTGAGCACCGGCGCCGAGTCCGTGCCGTAGGCGAAGCTCACCCCATCCATCTGCACGCCCAGCTCGCCGTCGGGGAACTCGCCGGGCTCGTCGGGCTCGGTCAGGGGCTCGGCGGCCAGGACGGCGCCCAAGTGTCCGCTGCTCTGCAGGGCCAGACGCAGGAAACCGAGGGAGGTTGCCATGTGGAGCAGGGCGCTGGGAATGCCGACGCCGAGGATGAGGAAGGGGACGCAGTCGACGAGCCCCAGCCAGTCCCGCGAGACGAACAACATGGTCAGGGCGGAAAGCAGGATGAGCATGACGGCCGGCGAGAAGAGAGCCATGACGGTGCTGAACGGCGCCGCTGTTCTGATGGCCCAGAGGTAGGCGATGGCGGACAGCCGGTCGACGGCCTGCGAGAAGCGCCGGTTGGCGCGGGCCGAGGTGCCGTAGGTCTTCACCACCTCGACGCCGTCGATCATCTCGACCGACGCGGCGGACAGCTCGACGATGGCGTTGTTGTACTCGCGGTTCAGGCGATCGTGGTCCTTGCTCATGAGGATGAGCGAGACACCCAGGCCCACGACGACGTACAGCAGCAGGACGAGCGCGAACCGCCAGTCGACGGTGAACAGGTAGACCAGCGGGATCAGTGGGGACAGGAGTACCGCGGTGATGTCAGCCGGGGCGTGCCCGACCGCCTGGTGCATGGACAGCACGTCGTCGGAGGCGGCCTGTTTCACCTCACCGGACGGGTTGTCGAGGAACCACCCGAGGGGCACCCGGGACAGGTGCCGGATGAGTTCCTCGCGTACCCTGACGCGGAAGTCCGCGTCGGCGTGGTGGCAGATGCCCGTTCCCAGGCCGAAGAGCGCCCGGCCCGCCAGTGCGGCGACGGCGGCGACGGCGAGCGGGACGGCGAGCTCGCGGGACGAGTCGATCCGCCCGGTGAGCGCCTGCTGGGCGATGCGGGTGATGACGAGGTAGGGGATGAAGGTGCACACGGAGGAGACGGCGGTCAGCACCGCGCCCACGATGATGGTGCGCGCCACCGGCCTCGTGAAGCGCCTCAGCACGGCGCTCGCGCTGGCTTGCTGGCCGGGTTCCGCCCCCGCACCCGGCTCCCGCGACGTCTTCGGCTCGGGGCCGCCGTCGACCGGCTCGTCCATCGGTCCGGAACCGCTGCTCATCGCGCCCTCCCCTCTGGCCGCCCCCGGCCATCACGAACGGCCCCGCGGCGGACGACCGATGGCCGAGCCGCAAGATCGTGTTTTGGAAAGGCTAGCCTAATTCATGCGAGAACGCGACGGCCGGGCCCGCAGCGCAGCGTCTCTGGCGTCCCTCAGGCGTCGCGCCCCCGCCGGGGGCGGTAGCGCTCCTGCTCCGAGTCCTCCGCTCCTGCTCCGAGTCCTCGTCGAGGACCCGTCTGGGACGGTGGCCGGATTCCGGCGGCACGTCGCCGGGCAGGGCCCGCCGCGGCCGGTACAACGCCACGACGGAGTCCGGCAGGGCGCGCCTCGGCGCCTGCTCCCGTCCCGGCTCCTCGATCCCGGGAGCCGCTTCGCGGCGCCGGAGCACGCTCCGCGCCGGCCCGCCCGCTGCGCCACCCGCAGTCGTCTTCCGACCCGCGGTTCCGGAAGGCCCCGGCGGGATCGCGCCGACCGAGGGCCCCCTCCGCCCGAGGGCCCCGGAACCGGCTCGGGAGGCCGTCCCCGCCGCGCGTCCGACTGCCCTCGGAGCGCCTGCCCTCGAGGCGGCCATCGCGGGCCCCGGCTCCGCGGGCGCCCTGCGCGCCGTGCGCGCCCCTCCCCTCGGCACCGTCCTCGTCGCCACGGCCTCCGGTGAGACCGGCGGCCCGGCGGCGAGCTCGGCGGCGATACCACGGCACCGCTCGAGCGCCTTCTTCTCGATCTGGCGGATGCGTTCGCGGGTGAGGCCGAAGCGCGTCCCGATGACGTCCAGGGTCTCGGGCTCCCCGGTCACCAGGCCGTACCGGTAACGCAGAATCCTCATCGCCCGGGGATCCTCCGCGCCAAGGCATTCGAGGATCTCCGTCGCTTCCCGGTCCGGGTCGAACCGTTCGACGAGCTCCTCGGGATCGGGCGGGGGCTGCCCGGCCCCGGGGACAGCGATGATGCGGGCATCCTCGTCCAGCAGGTCCACGTCGAGCACCGGGCGCGAGAGCCTGGCGGCGCGCCCCAGTTCGTCGGCGCTGATCGCCCTGTCGGGCAGCCCGTCGGGGTGCGCCCGGACGAACCCGCCCCAGCCAAGACCCTCGCCCCGGCGGATGCGGTCGGCCGCCCGGCGCTTCTCCTCGAAGCGCACCGGCACGCGGATGAGAGCGCCCCGGTCGGCGAGGGCCCTCGTGACGGACTGCCTGATCCACCAGGTTGCGTAAGTGGAGAACTTGTTCCCGCGCCGGTGGTCGAACTTCTCGACGGCCCGGATGAGGCCCAGGTTCCCCTCCTGCACGAGGTCGATGGGTTCCATGCCCCGGCTCCGGTGGCGCGCGGCGATGGACACCACGAGCCTCAGGTTCGAGGTGATGAACTGGTGGCGGGCGGCCCGGCCCTCCGCCGCGATGCGCCGCAGGTCCTCCTCGTCGAAGCGCTCATCAGCGGCCTCGAGGAGGTGCTGGGCGTAGAGGCCGGCCTCGATGAGGGCGCCGAGGCGGCGCTCGTCCTCGGCGTCGAGCAGCGGATACCTCCTGATGGCCTCCCGGTAGTCGCGCAGCGCGTCCGCCGACGGCTCGCCCCCGCCGGGGCGCCTCGGACGGCCGCCCTTCCGGCCCCTGCCGTCGCTCCGGAGGCCGACGGGCGCGCGGTCGGAGGCGGAGCCGTCCCGGCCCCCGGCATCGCTCGCCACTGCGCCGGTGCTCCGCGGGCGGCCGGGCCCGTGCCCGGCATCGGCTGCACGGCCCCCGGTGCGCTGCGAGGCGTTCCGGCCCGTGTCAGGGCCCGCCGCCCGGATCATCCGTTCCTGCACCGCCCGGCCCGCCCGGGGATCGGCGGCGAGGAACTCGAGCAGATGCGGCAGGCCATCCTCGGTGCCGAGGTCGAACTCCCCCATCTCGCACGCAGCGGGGGTGCACTCCGCGTAGAAGTCCTGCTGCCCGCTCGACACCGGCCTCCGGGCGAGGGGATCCTCGACCGTGTCCTGCGCGTAGAGCACGACGAAGCGGGCGATCTTGCCCCGCCTGCGCCTCAGGACGCGGCCGAGGCGCTGGATCATCTGGCGGCGGCTCCTGGTCGCGGCCATGACGACGCCGAGATCGGCGTCCGGCACGTCGACGCCCTCGTCGAGGATGCGCGGCGCCGAGACCGCATCGACCGAGCCGTCGCGGAGCAGTTCGAGCCGTTCCTCGCGCTCCTGGTCGGCCATGCTCGAGTGCATGGCGGCCGCCCGGCAGCCGGCGGAGCCCAGGACTTCCGCGGCCTCGCGGCTGCCCTCCTTCGTCTGCGTGAAGACGATGGCCCCCGCGCTGGCCCGCACGGCGGGGGCGAGGCCCTCGAGCGCCAGCGCCTTCATGCGCGTCCCCGACAGCAGGGCGCGGCGGTCGGCGAACCTGGCCAGGTAGCAGCGGGCGAGACGACGGCCCGCGGAGGACTCCCCCTGCTCGGCCAGCCGGCTCACCTGCTTCAGGAATTCGCCCACCGGTTCGGGCTCGAGGCCATGGTGTTGGACCAGCTTCTTACGGACGTCGAACAGGGTCTCCTCCAGCTCGTCGTAGATCTCCCGTTCGTCACGGCCGAGGGGCACGGCGGCGAAAGCGATCTTGAAGGGGGCGATGAGCTGGTCGGCGGCGGCCCGCTGATAGCCCATCCCGAAGCGGACAGGGCCGAAGTAGTCGCGCAGGATGCTGTCACCGGCGTCTCCGCGGGCCAGCGTCGCCGTCAGGCCCAGCCGCCACGCGTACTCGGGGCGCAGCGCCCGTGAGAACGACTCGGCCCCGTAGCGGTGACACTCGTCGGCGACGAGCAGACCGCTCTCCCCCTGCCGCAGGGCCGGACGGCGGTGGGCCGCCTGGACCGTGGTCACCATGACCCGCCAGGGCTGCGATGCCCTCAGGTCGGTGCTCACCGCCATGCCGGGCAGCAGTTCGTGCAACGAATCCGCCCACTGGGCGACGAGCGTCCTGGTCGGCACGAGCACCACCGCCCGCATCCCCGCGGTGGCCGCCTCGCTCACCGCGGCGATGCCGACGCGGGTCTTGCCCGCTCCCGTCACCGCCTCGACGACGCCCGTGCGGTCTGCGTCGCGCCATGCGGCGAGCGCCTCGGCCTGCCAGGCGCGGAGGGGGACGCGGGCGTCGGCTTCAGGAGTTCCCGAGCCGGGGCAGGCCTCCGGAGCGGGGCGCACAAGAACCAGGTCGGTGGTCCGCGGCACGCCGGCACTCGGCACCACGAGATCGCTCACGCGACCGTCCTCAGCGCTCATGCCCGCGCCCCCGCCCCACCGTCCAGTGATGTTCCGCGCAACAGCGTAGAGGTGCCCACCGACACGATCGCCGGACGGGCCAGAACCCGGCGACCAGGACGGGGCGCCGGCGGCAGGGCACGCGGGAGCCCGCGCCCTGCGGAGCGGCTGGCGGGGAGGGAATCGCGCCCGCGGTCGGTACGTAGGGCCAGGCGATCAGCCGGCGGAGCGGCTGGTGCGACGGGAGTCCCGCCCGTGAGGGGCCGGCATCTCGACCCGGAGATGGCCGAACTCGTGCACGAAGGGAGCCCCGCCCGTGAGGGGCCGGCATGAAGCGCCTCCGTCAAGATCCAGTGCGCCGGTGAGGATCCCCGAATCCGAGGCGTACAAAACGGAGCATGTCGAGCGGAGCCCCCGGCCAGAGGGGCACGGGGGTGACGTTCTGGGAAGCTTATTCACAGCACGACAGGACGGAGGTCTGACAGGGGGAAGCACTCCTGCGAACAACTCTTGTGAATAAGCCTCTGGACGAGTCGTCGGGGAACGGCGTCACCGCGACTGGTCCCGTCGCATGTACGTGACGGTGAACTCCTTGACCTGCCGGTAGCGCTGCTGGCGCAGGCGCAGATCGAGGCCAGTCCGTGTCGAAGGGCTGGAAGACGTCGAGACCGCGGCCCAGGACGATGAGCCAGCCCGTGTCGGCGCTGATCGAACGGTCGTGGATGGTGTCGCTGAACTCGTAGTCGAAGCCGATGCCGGCGACGGCGGAGCTGGTGCGGATCATCTCCAGGTTGGCGAGCTGCTTCCTGGCGTGCTCAGGGTTCTCGTCGACCTTGGTGACCAGATGGACCCCGGTCTCAGTGGCGTCATCGGTGACCTTGGCGATGGTCTCGATGAGCTCCATGAGGTTCCTCGCCTGATGGGGCTGCCGGATGAACGGGTCAGCGACGGTGACCTTCGTGGCACCCCGCAGGTAGGGGCCGAAGAAGCGATCGAAGCTGAATCCGCGCTGACCGTCGCGGAAGGAAAGATGCTGCTCCTCCAGTTCCGACACCGCCGGTGCCGAGTCCGTGGGCGCAGGCACGGCCCCGTCCGCTGTCGAGCCGGCAGCATCCCCGGCGGCGCCGCTGCGGGCTCCCTCCTCGTTGCCGGCCGACGCGCCGACTCCGTTTCGCCCTCGGCCCGAGGCCTCAGCCTCCCCCTCGTCCGCGACGTCCGCACTCGGCGTGCCACGGCGGTACAGCTCGGGGTACTCGTTCTCCTCGAGCACCGGGACGGAGGACCACTCCCCGTCGGCGCCCCGGTAGCCGAAACGCACCGGGGTCATCGTCGTGTCGATGCGCACGAGCTGGTCCTTGACGCGTTTGCGCCCTTCGATGGCGGCGCGCAGCAGCGCCTCGATCTCGTCGCAGCTCGCCCGCCCCGTCGGGTGGACCAGTTTCATGAGGCCGGAGAAGGTCTTGTGGATGCCGTCGCGGTCGCGGGTGGAGATGTCGGCGGAGAGCTGGAAATGCTCTCGGTAGCGGTCGGAGTAGTCGAGGTCGCGCATCGACTTGAGCACCTCGGCGAGGTAGTCGACGACGAACCCGTAGCCGGTGGCGAACATCTCGCCGCGGATCTGCTCGAACTCCCAGCCGGGAATGTAGGCGTGGATGCGGTCGAGGAAGGCCGGGTCGTGGTACTGCTCGGGCAGCTCGTCGAACAGATCCGAGTTCTTCAGCATGTAGGGCACCGTGTGGGTGGTGTTGCCGATGAAGACCATGGAGGCCTCGGCGCCGAGCGTCTCCACGCCGCGGGAGAAGGACTTGTTGGCCATGTAGTTCTTCATGATGTCCACGAGCCCCCGGTCGGCCCGCTTCTTGCGTCCGGCGAACTCGTCGAAGGCCACGGTGTCCCAGTAGCCGACCAGGCCGATCCTCCCGGTGGAGTTGTTGACGAACAGCTTGGCCGCGGTGACCTCCCCGCCGGAGATCAGCATGCCGTGGGGTGAGAACTCCGAGTAGATGTGGGACTTCCCGGTGCCCTTGGGGCCGAGCTCGATGAGATTGTAGTTGCGCTCCACGAAGGGGATGAGCCGCACCAGGTGCAGCAGTTTTGCTCGGGCTCCGAGCAGCTCTGGGTTGAATCCGATGGACTGGACGAGCAGGTCGATCCACTCATCAGTGGTGAATCTGGCGCGAGTCGCCTGGTAGCCGTCGAGGTCGAGGTTGGACAGCTGGATGGGTTTGAGGGAGTGCAGCCGCCACGGCGCCTCCTTCGGATCGCCGGAGTGGGCGTACACGATGTCGCAGATGCACCACACCCCGCCGGTGAGCAGCTTGGGGTGCTTGCGCACCACCTCGGAGCCGATCTCAACCCGGGAGATGCCGAGATTGGAGAACTCCGCCTCGTAGACGTCGTCCCGCTCGTTGAGCGCGACGGACACCTTGTCGATGACCCGGTGCCGCCCCTTCTCCCTGATGCGCGACTGCACCAGGCGGTTCTCGCCGCGGTGCACGTAGTGGTCGCGCAGCACGTTGCGCACCTGCTCAATGCCGGAGCGGATGCTCGCCTCGTCGTCGGTGGCGGCGTACTGGCCGAGCAGGTACTCCAGCACGTAGGTGGGGACGATGGCGTTGCCCTTGACCGCCTTGACGAGGTCCTTCCTCACGACCACGCCGGGGAAGGCCTCATTGATCCTACGGTCGAGCGGCGTCATGCCACCGGGGCGGGGAGCCGGGCCCGCCGGGTCCGGCGCCCGGTAGCCCTGCCCCGCCGTGTCGTCCATCTCGTCGTTCATGCATGCCCCCTGAGCTCAGAAGTCGAAGTCGCTGGTGAAGGTGCGCACCAGAGTGAATCTGGCCTTGTCCGGGTATGGCCGTCGTTCCGATGCGCCGACCTGCTCGGACAGGCGCAGCTCGACCGTCCGGCCGTTGGCGTCGTCGGCCTCCTTGCTGAGCATCAAGGTGACCGGGAAGAGGCGGTCCCGCTCCTCGGGCGAGGTCTGCGAGCAGGAAACCCGCACCTCGTTCGAGATGAGGACGTCATCGGCGTAGAGACCGGCGATGAGGGTGCGCCCCTTCACCTTCTCGCTGACCGGCTCCTCCTGGTGGAGCACCACCGTGATCTGCCCGGTGGTGATGCGATCGGTCTGGGCCATGATCCTGACGGCGACCTGCCGGGTGTCCGAGGTGCGGCGCTTGTTGATGGCGAGCACCGGCACGACGATCTCCTGCAATGCTGCCCCGCCGTGCACGTAGCGCACCCCCGAGCCGGCCATGCGCAGCCGGTGGATCGACTTGGGCACCTGGGCCTCGACCCGGCCCGCCAGTCCGAGCTGAGCGGGGGTGAAGGTGGTGAAGGCCGGGCTGCGCTTGAGACCGCGGCCCAGCACGAAACGATGATTCGCGTACAGCAGGGCATCGGCGTGCGGCTTCTCGGTGAGGTACTGCGATTCGTCCAGGGGCGTGTCCTGGTGGAGGAAACCATGGTCGGCGGTGATGAGGACGTTGTTGACGTTCGCGTTGGCGAGTTTCTTCACCAGCCTGATCAGCTCCTCGATGGTGTCCTCGCAGGCCTGGAACACCCTCGATTCGGTGGTCGGGTCGTCCCCCGTTGCGTCGATCTGGTTGTGGTAGAGGTACAGCACCCGGTGCGCCTTGACGAGCTCGCGGGCCTCACCGGGCCGCAGGCGGGTGAAGTCGGAGACCTGGACGGCGGTGCCGCCCACGGCCTGAAGGATGCGGGCGCGGTTCTTCGTCCCGTCGGAGGGGCCGCCGTCGACCTCGACGAGCCCCTTGCTCCCCTCTGCGAGGGCCAGGGTCTTGTGCGGCAGGAGCGCTGCCATGCCCAGTTGGGTGTACGAGGGCAGTGCGCCCAGCATCGCGGCCAGTTCCGCGCTGAAGCGGTCCTCCTCGCGGATGCGGCGGGCGAGTTCCTCGGCCACGTCGTAGCGCAGGGCGTCGGAGACGATGACGACGATCTTGTTGCCCCGGTGCAGAACCGGACGGACCCGCTTGTTGTAGAACGAGGAGGCCGCGGGCGCCTCATCGACCGTCCAGCGGTCCATGGCATCGATCTGCTCCTGCCAGGCGTTCCCGAGGGGCCCCAGGTAGGAGCCGGTGTACAGCGCCTCGACCCTCTGCCTGAGGGATCCCAGTGGCTCGTCGAGGACGGCCCTGCCCGCGTGCACGATGAACTGGCGGTAGGACTGGTCGATGACGAACCATTCCTCGACGTAACGGCGGAATCCCTCTGCGGGCGAGCCGATCGAGGGGGGCAGCGCCTCGATGCGGGTCGACAGCGTGGAGGCTGCGGCGATGGCTTGATAGTCCTGCTCGTACTGCTGGTACCAGATGCCCGTGGCGCGCCGCCCCACCGTTCTGCGCACGTCCTGGTCCGTCATGGTTCGCTGTTCGACGCCCGTGGCCAGGAGCGCGATGATCCGCTGGTCCACTTCCTCGAAGGTGAAGCGCTCGGCGAGGGCGGGCAGGTCCAGTTCAGCGACGCGGTCTTCGATGGCGAGTTCGTCGGCGGCCCGGCGGGCCAGGGCCCGGTGGGTGTCCGCGAAGCGGACGTCGTTGCTCCACATGCTGAAGTCCCGGCCGATGTTGCGGTACTCGCCCGGTTCGGGCGAGGCGAACTTCTCCCAGGCCCGCGCGAAGAGCCACCGGACGAAGTCGTCGACGGACGGCGTCTCGGCGCCGTAGCCGTAGATGTCACGGGTGCCGGCCCAGTGGAAACCGGCCAGGCCGAGCCCGGTGATCTCGTCGATCCATGTCGACTCGCCCGAGGCGTTCTCCGTCAGCAGATTGCGCCAGATGACATCCAAGGAGTTCCCCTGGCAGCCGATGACGGCGGCGACCATCTTGGCCGCGATGTCGGTGGCGTCGTCACCGTCCTCCAACCGGGCCTTGAGGGCGGCGACGCGTGATTCCTGCCTGAAGAAGGCCGGGTACTGCTCGGCGATCTCGCGCAGTGCCGGACCGCCGCCGAGCTCCTGGACGACGAGCGAGGCGGGGTCGGCGGTGAATGTTCCGTATGCCAGCTCGAGGTCGAGCAGCCAGTTCGCCACGGGATCGTCCGGAACGGGCGAGGGGCGGTGGATGAGGAATTTGCGCGTCGGCTCGGCGGCCAGTACGCGCCGCTTGATCGCGAATTCGTTGCCGTCCACGCGGAGCACGGTCACGCCCGGCAGATCAAGATCCTCGATGCAGCCGTTGTCGTAGTCGCCGTCCGGGTCGTTCCAGATGACGATCCGGCCGGCCTCCCCCGGGGCCTCGAAGCGTTCGCCGAGCTGGCGCTGGATGATGGACAGGGCGCTCATTCGGCGTCTCCCGCCACGGCATCGAGGTGGGCACGCCCCGCATCGGTGAGCCGGTAGCGCTGGAAGCGGCTGTTCGGTTTGTCCGGGATGGTCCTGGCCAGATAGCCCTGTTCGACGAGCGGCAGCAGGTGCCGACGGTAGTTCCCATAGGCATCACTAAGACCGATCGTCGTCAACAAATCGGCGCGGGAACAGGGCCCGGCGGCGGCGCGGCGAAGAAGAACTGCGACTTGCTCACTCGACTTGCTCACTTGCTCATCGGATGGCTTGACTTGGTGACTCAGCGGTCCTCCTTCAGTCTCTCGTGCAGGACGTGACCGGCCCGCCGGATCGTGGCTGGGCACGTAGACGGTGACCCGCACCCGATCCATGATCTCCTCGATCACGGGTTCGGGCAGGCCTGCCTCGGCCACCTGGTCGAAGACCCGCTGCACACCGGTGCCCCACTGCTCCATGATCCCGGCCTCGCGGAAGACGCGGGCCAGGGCCGGATTGCGCAGCCGGGACGCCCGGCGCATGGTCTCCACGGTCATGCCGGGCAGCAGGAGCCCGGGGCTGTCCACCTGAATGCGGTCGTCGTAGAAGCCGACGCGGATGGGGGTGCTGCGCTCGGCGTAGCTGGCGTGGACGAGGGCGTTGACGACGACCTCGCGGACGGCCTCCTCGGGGATGGACCAGACGTCGCGACGGCGTACCCCGCCGAAGACGGCCGTCCGGTAGGCGTGCTTGAGGAGGAAGTCCATGGCCTTGTCGACCGCCAGCGGCATGGGGCCGTGGATCTCGATCTGGTCGAAGATGTCGGTGCCGCCGGGGCCGCGGAGCCTGCCGCACTGCACCCATGCCGACGGCAGGAAGCGGGTGGGGTCGGGGCAGGCGGCGAGGATGCCCGCGTAGGTGGGCACGATCCGGCCGCCCTGTCCTGCGGCCAGACCGAGGGCGAGGAGCCAGACCGAGGGCGAGGAGATCGTCGACCTCGGTCGGCCGACCGCGCAGCTCGGAGAGCACGGCGAGATCGAGGTCGGCCAGGTCGGCGCGGGGCTCGGGTTGTTCCTCGAAGGAGAGGCCGCGCGCGGTGCGTTCGAGTTCGGCGACGAGTGCGGGGTCGGCCTGCCTGGTGGTGGGGCCGAGGGTCAGCAGGCCGTCCACGGTTGCACCTCCTCATCCTCACGAGCGGCGGGCGGAGCGCTCATGCCCACCGCCTCCATCGTCCTTCGTCGGGTCGGCCCTGTGCTCGAGCTCCCGCAGGCTCTGCAGGTCCGCCTCGTCCGCCTCCTGGGCGTCGAGCGCCCGCCGCCTCTGGTCGTAGAGCTCGTACGGTCCTCGGCGAGGGCCCGGGCGACATCGGCGCGGACCGTTCCGGCGTGGGTGAGGAGCTCGCGCTCGTTGAACTGGAGGAAGGCGTCGAGCCGTTCGGCCCACTGGGCCATGGTCATGGTACGGCGGCGGCGGGCCTGGGTCTCGGCGTAGTCGAGGTACATGGTGACGATCTGGTCGAGGTCCTTGATCTCGTCGCGGTCGAGGTAGTTCTTGGCGACGGCGACGTCGCCCTTGCGCACGACCTCGCCTCTCCAGCTGGTGAGCCCCATGGTGGGCGCATCGGGGTCGCTGCGGAGCGCGACGATCTCGGCGGCGGTGTGCCCCGTGACGGCCCAGAGCATCTTGTTCTGGACGGCGGCGAAGAAGGTGCGGGCCTCGTCGCTGTCGGCCCGGTAGTCGACGGCCGTGGCGTAGAGGTCGCGGACCTTCTGGCAGAAGCGCTTCTCGGAGGCCCGGATGGCCCGGATGCGTTCGAGCAGCTCGTCGAAGTAGTCCTGCCCGGATCCCTCGGCGAGGCGGGCGTCGTCCATGGCGAAGCCCTTGACGAGGTACTCGCGCAGGACGCTGGTGGCCCACTGGCGGAACTGGACGGCGCGCGGCGTGGTGACGCGGTAGCCGACGGCGAGGATCATGTCGAGGTTGTAGACCTTGATCTCACGTCTGACCCTCCGGGCGCCCTCTGCGCGAACCATTAACTCTGAGTTAACAGTCTCCGCCGTGACCTCGCCGTCCGCGAGGACTCGCCTGACGATCTGGGCGATGTTCGGCACCGATGTGTCGTAGAGCCCGGCCATCTCCGCCTGGGTGAGCCACACCGTGCCGCCCGAGGCCCGCAGTCGGACACGGCTGCCGTCATCGGCCTGGTAGAGGATGATCTCGCCGCTGCTCACCGCTCCCCCTCGTGCTCGCTCGGTTGAATGAGATCAGGTGAAGACCTCAATAAGATCTCAGCTTCGAACCCCAACGCCTTGCACATGGACGTGAAATGCTCGTGGTCGACATGATTCATCAGCTGGAACAGCGATTTGAGAACCACCGTTGCTTCGGAGGGGTCAAGCGGACGGGTGATGTCCGCCTCCTCCATATGGGAGTAGGTGTGCAGGTATCGCTCGATGCGTGTCCGCACGGAATCGTCGAGCCCGGGTTTGCTGTCCAGCACGGCGCGCATATGGCTGACATGAAACGAAACCGTATTTTTCGTGGATTTCCTGTGCCGTTTCGGACATGATCGGGGCATGCAGGTCGGGGTCACCCCGGAAGAAACCGCCGTCCTGATCAGGTGGAAGAAGCGTTCCGACAATCATGTGCTGGTTCGGATGAAAGCAGAAGCGATCCTGTACGCCTCCGAAGGAGTCGGAATCGACATCATCGCGAAGATGGTCGAACGGGCCGAGAGGACCGCACAGGAATGGCCGGCCGACTGGCAGGCCACCAGGATGTGCTCGGTCCTGACCGGCCATGCGGGGAACCAGAACGCGGCGAAACCCACCCGCACCCAGAAGGAAGAACTCAAGGCCATCCTGGCCCAGCCACCCTCCCAGGCGGGCGTCCACGCCGAGTTCTGGGATGTCCCGGCGATGCGTGACGTCGTGAAGATCCTGTTCGACGTGGAACACCAGTCGGACTCCTCGTACCAGCTGCTCCTGCGCTTCTGCGGGCCGAGCCTCGAACTGCCCGACCCGTTCGACAAGCACCGCAACGAGAAAGCCATCACCAGACGCATGACCGAAGTGAAAACCCAAGTCAATGCCCTGTTGGACGCCGGCTGGGAGGTCTACACGGCAGACGAGGTCCGCTTGGAACACGAGGCCCGGACCCGCCGCATGCAGCCCCCAAAAGGGGGCAGCGCACCAGGCCGGTCCGTGGACCGGCAGAAGACGTCCCAGTCCTTCTTCGGCGCACTCTCCCCGACCAGCAAGAAGGTCACGCTGTACCCGATCGAGCAGAACCGGAACACCTGGCAGACGATCCTCGCCCTGGACCGGCTCCAACGCGAGACCGAGGCCGGCAAGATCGCGGTCGTCCCGGACAACGCCCGCTTCCACCACGCGAAAGCGTTGACCGGCCTCTACGAGCCGGGCCGGCTGCTGGAGCGCATCACGCCGATCCATCTGCCGCCGTACGCGCCCGACCACAACCCGGCCGAGCACGTCCGGAACACGGCCAAGAGCAACACCGCCACCATCCAGCGCGAGACCCCCGGAGAAACCTTCGGCGCGTTCGCCTCCCACGTCACCGGCCGCGCCTTCGACCACGACTTCGAGCACCTCCCACTCCGCGAAACCAGAAACGATTTTGTTTCATGACGGCCATAGAACCGTGGAAGGATCCCATCTTCTCCGGGCAGCGGAAACTGAGGAAGGCCTCCATCATTCTGCGCGCGGCGTTCGGTATGAGGGCCATTGCTTCCATCTGTGCGGCCAAGCCAGGGTTCTCGTTCGCGGTCCTTAATGCGCCGGCAACCTGATAAAAAAGGAAGTGATATTGGGAACGCAGTCTCTTTTTAAGATTATCTCCTAGTTTCCATGGCAATATCTTCGGCTCTCGACAAACCGAATCACCGTCGCCCACCAAGTAACGCGTCTTGATCTCATAGGCCGAATAGCCACACTCTCGGGCATTCTTCGGGACTGATTCCATCTGGACGAGCCACTGTCGGAAGAGTTCGAAATCATGGGTCATGAGGAAGACCTGACTGGCGTACGTTCTGGTCACGAGTTCCGACCACAGATACGCCGACGCGCCGAAGAGAATTCCGCTATCAAGACTCGACACTGGGTCGTCGATGATGACGACCGGCTCGTCCCCCGTGTTCTTGTCCTCCCTGACGCTCACGAGGAAGTAGAGCAGGGCGATGGCGGTCTGCTCGCCCTCGCTGAGGTTGGTCGCAGGAGCATCGTTGCGATTGATGATGTAGTGCTTCCCGTCTGGCGTTGTCGAAAATCTGAGCTCATTCCTCCCGAGAAGTATCGCCACGCAACTGGTCAACTCATCAGCACCCGGGACAGGATCAGCATCCATGTTCTCCAGTTCAAGGATTTGTCGTTCGAGGTCGGCGGCCTCGTCCGCTAGACTCTTGACGGTCTTGTTCTTCTCTTCTACGTCCTTCTTGAGCTTCTCGTACTCATCGGCGAACCCCTTGAGATGGTACAGTTCCACGCGGCGTGCCGCGGCGCGCGCTTCCTCATCGTGATTGGTTATCTTCTCCTTGTGCGCAGCGACAATCTTATCAACCCTCGTGACATCCGGAGCGATCAGCGTGAGCTGGGGGTCAAGAGCGACGTCGTCGAAAGGGTTGTTCCTCTTCTCCTTCAGCGCAGCCACGATCTTTTCAACGGTCTGGGAGTATGTCTTGTGCTCCGCCTGGTAGGCGGCGCGAGCCCGCTGGAGATCAGCCTTCAGGTCCCCGTAGACCGATGCGTCGGCGGGAAGAGCATCCAGGTAGGTCTTCGAAGCATTGACGGAGTCACCGAGACGACCAACCAAGACGTCGATAGCTTCTTGGAGCTTCTTTAGCGACTCGTCGAAGTGGGCGGTGAGCTCGGCACGTCTGTCTGCCGTCAGTGGCTGCCCGCAGAACAGGCATTTGTCAAGGCCATCATGAAGATGAATGCCTTGCTGCACCCAGGAGGACCGCTCAGGCTGCCCTCGAAGGTTCTCGATCACTTTGACGACGACATTGACGGTGAGCAGGCGACGAGCCTTGTCAACGGTTTCCTCTTCAGAGATCGGTCCCCTCACTCTCGGGGAGAGAGAGGCCATAGCTTCACTAGTTGCCGTCTTCCTGTCTGCGTCGAGGTCGGTAGATGCTTCACCGAGGATGATCTTGTCCTCATCGAGCTGCTCACGAACCTGTCGCTTCATGTAGGTGTTGGTGGCCCGGTACCGGGTATCTGGCGAGTTTCTGAGGTCGTCGACTACCGTTTTAGCCACCGCCGACAGGCGATCCTGCACTGCTTTATCAGTTGACTCAGCCTGCTTCTTCTCCGGTGCAATCTTGGGCCGCACCTCATCCAGCTTCTTGCGCAGCTCAGCCAGCCGAGTCTCTGTGTCGACGTTCCTTTTCCCGATGGTGAGCAGGGCTTGGGGTTGTGGACCCCCTTCAGCCTCGAAAGAAAGGTTTTGCCGTACGAAGTCATTGTTGAATACTCGCACCCGGCCCCAGAACGCCGAGCCGGGAGAGGCCTTCACTTCTGTTCTGGCTCCATCGAACTCGACGTCAAGCACTAAGCCCGAATCAAACGCTTCTTGATCATTCTCGGCGCATCCCAGCATGAGGTTCGCGAGTGTGCTCTTGCCGCTTCCGTTCTGGCCGTAGATGAGGTTGACCCGTGGGAACTCTGAGTCTGGGCTCGGCCCCCATCGTTGGAATATGCGATAGTTGTCGATCTTCTTGATTCGCCTGATCATGGGCTTGGTCATCGGAGATCACCCTCGGAAGCAAGTGGCCGGGTCGGCCATGTCCACGTCTCGACGTCGTGACGTTTCTCCTCGACGGCCTTGATCCTGACGAGGGCCTTGCCGAAGCGGAGGTAGTTGACCAGGACGCCGTCGTCCAGGTCAAGATCGAGGTTCCGGGTGGCCAGCGGGTAGAGGACGTCGCGCTCGTAGTCCTCGCATTCGAGCAGGTCCTTGCGGTACTTGTCGGCCCTCTTGAGGTTCGCACTCCTATCGGATCGCTCCAGTTGGTCGATCTCTGCACGGAGCTTGGTCTGGAATTCGCGAAGGTACTCGTTGAGCACGGTGTTCAGTGTCGCCGGGGTGTAGCGGTGCAGGTAGATCAGCGCGTTGAAGACGCCCTTGCCATCGGGGCGCGAGGAGAACATCCAGTAGATCGGGCGGTTCGAGTAGCGCTTGCAGTGGTCCTTGTAGAAGTCCCTCAGGAAGTACCGCCGTAGGGGTTTCCCGAGAACGGATTCGATGCATCGGACGTTCTCCTCAAGATTCGCCTCCCCGAAGGAGGCCTTGAGGAAGGTTCGGAAGCGGGCGACGATGTCATCCTCGAACCAGTCGTCCTGTGTCACGGGGATGACGTTGTCGTCGTCCGGCGCGAAGGCGGGCTCTGGTACCCGTGCCACGTAGTCCTGGATCGTCTCGCCCTGACTGGCCAGGATGAGCCCGGGTTCATCGAGGCTGTAGCGGCCGAACATGCAGCCCACGGCGTAGGAGATGAGATCGCGGACCGCATCGGCCGCGAACAGCTCGCGGTATTCAGCCTCGCTACGTTCTTCGCCTTTGGCGGGGGCATAACGGAACCAGGAGGGTTATGCAAAACTGTTTTTGAAGAATTCTAGGGCGATGATGGCCGTGATGG
>ERZ773022.158-NODE-158-length-66645-cov-8.590059_pt1 | contig 66645 bp, 52 predicted proteins | sample MGYA00580839_ERZ773022 | MGnify/ENA primary metagenome ERZ773022 (study PRJEB29015, sample SAMEA2738020) | human oral metagenome | biome: human oral; feature: human-associated habitat; material: dental | place: China | collected 2044 ...
GGGGCTCCGGACGAATCGTCCGGAGCCCCCTCTTCACGTACATAAGTATCTCTGCGGCTCTTACTGATAGAGGGTTTCCGTGTTTCCATATTGACGGACTCTCGGTATGTTCAAGATTCTTATCGACCGTGCGCAAGGCGTGCGTAGAGCATTCTAGCTATCACCCGTGACTCAAGAGGTTTGCGATGCGGCATGAGATAATGATTCTTGTTGTCGCTGGTTACGACGGTTTCCCGTTGCGTTACCGTCCTTCTATCCGGAGGCTGAAGTCGCAGCAATCGTCGCCGCGCCCCAGGGTCTTCGTTCTATGCCAGATGAGTTTGGGATGAAGGTCTGCATAGCAGATGTCGTCGCTGTCGCAGAAGCAGCCGCATAGCTCGGGGCATCCATATGCCCCGCAGACGTCGTAGTAGGGGCATTTCGTCATGTCGATGCGCCAGACCCCGTCGTCGACTTGGATCTCGTCCGCCTCGAACCCCGCCGCCTCGTTGAACGACGCACGTGTTCCCTTGGCGAACACCCAAGGCATCAGACGATACATGCCGGGGATGCGCATGAGCCTCTCGAAACCCTTGCGTTTCTTCCACGCATTCGACTCGACACATGCGTGGATGGCGAGGAACGCCTCTTCCTTCGGCATCACGTCCTGCAGCGTCTCGTATGCGGCGATGCTGGGAAGAATCTGCGACTCGAGATGTCTCATCCGCTCCTTCGACGCGTCGGCATTCTCTTGCCTCAGGAAGCTCAGGCGTTCTTGTATCTTTCGAACGAGGGCATCCGCCCGGTCGGCGCTTGCCTCGCGCGCCATCTCATCGAAGCTCTCCTCGATATAGCCTCTTTTCAAGGGAACCACGTCCTTCCCATGTGGCTTTTCACGCTATGGGGATGGTGCATCCTGCTTTATTGTACGGCTTGATGATGAAAGGACGCAACGAGCGCGCAATGCTGGGCAGCGCACTGCCCGGTCCTTTCCCCGTCTCGTCGAATGTGCGTGTGCTCGCGATATACCAACAAGTTCAATAGGTATTTGAACTGCGGAAACAATCGTATCTTGGTAGAAAATCCTTCGCATTCGCCGTACGATTCATGGTACTCTAGAACATCAGGGAACCCGCCATACGGCCGGGCGGAGGGATGCCGATGCTCTTCGGCATTCGAATCTCAAAGGGGTGCCGACAACATTGTCGGCATATGCATTGCAGGGGGGATCGACGTGGGTCTGAGTGCATTCGCGAAGGCGATTGCAGGGGGCATCATCGGCTTTCAAGCCGTCATGTATGCGATGCGCGAGTCGCAAACGTTCATCAGACCTCCGGGGGCGAAGGACGATACCGACTTCCTCGCCCGTTGCGTGCGCTGCGGAAAATGCCTCGAAGCCTGCCCCTATGAATCTATCCGCATGGTCAAGGACTCTCTCGACCCGTCTTCGGGCACCCCATGCATTTCCGTGCGGGAAAAGGCCTGTCGCATGTGCGAGGATCTTCCCTGCGTGAAGGCATGTCCGACCGGCGCCCTGCGCGACTGCGAGGAGCGCGAGGACATCCGCATGGGGATCGCCGTCATCAACGAGAAGACGTGCCTTTCCTACAAGGGCATGCGATGCGAGGTCTGCTACCGTGCCTGCCCGCTGCTCGATCGGGCGATCGCGATCGACTACCGCATGCGCGAAGGCGACGATCGTCATTCCGTATTCGCGCCGGTCATAGATCCGGAGGTTTGCACTGGGTGCGGATGGTGCGTCGAGCGTTGCGTGACGGACGAACCTGCCATCGCGATCGTGCGCGACAAGGCCGATGCCGAGGGCTATTGGGACGCCTACAACATCGAACACGGCTACGCCTCGGACGAAGATCCTGCCTCGTGGTCGGCTGCGTCAGGCACGGCGGCTGCAGCTAAGGCGTTTTCCGAATAAGCGCATGGAGCTCTTCTCAGTGTCGTGCGGCGCTGACGAAGGCACACGGCGGAGGGAAGAGACGGAGGAAGAAGGAGGGCAAGAAGACGGAGGAAAGAGGCAAGAGAGCAAGGGAATAAAAGAACGAGGGGAACGAAAGAACGAGGGGACTACCGGAAAGGGAGGAATGAATGGAAGTCTCGAGACGACAATTCGTGAAGGCCACGGCCGTATCGCTCGCGATGGCCGCCGCCGGCATGGGCACGGCGACGCTCGCCGGGTGCACGCCTTCTGGGGGAGAAGGCGCTTCTGAAGGCGGGAAGTCCACCTTCACCTCGGGCGTCTGCCGCTTCTGCGGCACCGGCTGCGGCGTGATCTGCGAAGCCAAGAACGGCAGGCTCGTGTCGGTCACGGGCGACCCCGACAATGGGAGCTCGCGCGGCCTCAACTGCGTGAAGGGCTACTATCTGAGCAACGTGCTCTATGGCGAGGACCGCCTGACGGTGCCGCTCATCCGCGACGACCCGTACACCAAAGGCACGGACGAAGGCCTGCGCGAAGCCACTTGGGAAGAAGCGCTCGATCTGGTTGCGGACAAGCTGAAGACGGCCTACAAGAACGATGTCGGCCGCATCGCGTTCTGGGGCAGCGGCCAGCAGCCCATCGCCGAGGGCTATCTGACGGCGAAGTTCTGGAAGGCGGGCCTGCTTTCCAACAACATCGACCCGAACGCGCGCCTATGCATGGCGAGCGCCGTCGTCGGTTTCATGAACGTGTTCCAGACCGACGAACCTGCGGGCAGCTATGACGACCTCGAGAACGCAGACGTATTCGTGACCTGGGGTGCGAACATGGCAGAGGCTCATCCTGTCCTGTATTCGCGCCTGACCGCGCACAAGCTTTCGGGCGAAGGCGTCAAACATTACGATCTGACCTGCTATCGCACCCGTACCTCGGAATCGGCCGACAAGGTGCTCATCTTCAGACCGGGCAGCGACATCGCCGTGGCGAACGCCATCTGCAACTACCTGATCCAGAACGACCTGTACGACCACGCCTTCGTGGAAGACCACCTGCAGTTCAAGCAGGGCACGGAGAATCTGGGCGACGCCTTCGACGACGGTTACGACAAGAGCGAGGTCGGCTCTAAGGTCGATGCGGTGGAAGGCATAAGCTTCGAAGACTTCGCCGCCCGGCTGGAACCCTACACCTTGGAATACGCCTCGGAGCTTTCGGGTGTGCCGGTCGACGACATCCGCGAGCTGGCCGATGTGTTCGCCGATCCCTCCAAGAAGGTCATGAGCCTGTGGACCATGGGCGTGAACCAGCATAACCGCGGCACATGGATGAACCACTGCATCTATAACATCCACCTGCTCGTCGGCAAGATCGCCAAGCCTGGCAACGGCCCCTTCAGCCTGACCGGACAGCCTTCCGCCTGCGGCACCGCGCGCGAGGTGGGCACGTTCTGCCATCGCCTGCCGGCCGACCTCGTCGTCGCCAACCCGCAGCATCGCCGCTTCACCGAGGCGATATGGAACCTTCCGGAAGGGTACCTGGATCCCATCTCCAAGCCCGGGTTCCACACCACCAAGATGTTCCGCGAGATGAGCAAGGGCAACATCGACTTCATGTGGACCGCCCACAACAACTGGGCCGTCTCGGCGCCCAACCTGACGCGCGTGCTCGGCGTCGACCCTGCGTACCAAGGCATCTACAGCACGTTCATCGTGGTCGACGAGGTGTATCCCACCAATTCGACCCGCTATGCCGACGTCGTGCTGCCGGCAGCTCTTTGGGTCGAGCGTGAAGGCCAGTTCGGCAACGGCGAGCGCCGCACCACCATCTTCGAGAAGGCGGTCGATCCTCCGGGAGAGGCGAAGTGGGACCTGTGGATTCTCCTCCAGGTCGCCATGCGCGTGCTCGAAGGCGAGACCATCGATGGCGAAGACGCCTTCAACCGCCTGTTCGGATTCGTGTTCGACAAGGAGAAGGGTGATTTCATCTCGGACGACGAGAAGGAGATCAACGGCCTTATCTGGGAAGAGTACCGCACGTTCAGCAATCCCGAGCTCAACGAGCGCGCCCAGGCCATCAACATGGATGCCGACGGAACCTTCGAAGCCAAGCTCAAGATGGAGGCCAAGCAGCTGGCTCCCTACGAGGAGTACCGCTCCGCGCATGGCCTGACCTGGCCTGTGCGCGAAGTCGATGGGAAGTGGCTGCCGACGAAGTGGCGTTTCGCCAACGGTTCCCAGGAAGAAGGCTTCGATCCCTACGGCGTCGAGAAGTACGGCAAGACCGGTCTGGCCAACGACGTGTGCTTCTACAAGGCCAAAGACCTGAAGCCCTCCGTGGTGTTCCGTCCGTACGAGCCGCCCGCGCAGGAGCCGAGCGAAGACTATCCCTTCTGGTTCAGCACCGGCCGCCTGCTCGAGCACTGGCATACCGGGTCCATGACGATGCGCGTGCCCGAGCTCAAGCGCGCGCTGCCCGAGTCGCTGCTCTACATGAACAAGCAGGACTGCGCCGATCTGGGCATCAAGGACGGCGACACGGTGCGCGTCACCTCCACGTACGGCACCTTCGAGATCAACGTTTCCACGAGCGGCCGCGTCGATCCCGATCCCGGCATGACGTTCGCGGCGTTCTTCGACGAGAAGAGGCTCATCAACCTTGCGGTGGAGGATATCTACTGCCCGCTGTCCAAGGAGCCCGACTTCAAGAAGACCTGCGTTCGGATCGAAAAGGCGTAAGGGGGGCGCACATGAAGACGAAGAAAACCGCCGCATTGGCGATGCTGGTCGCGACGGCCCTCTGCTCGGCCGTGCTGAGCGGGTTCATGCTCGTGTCGTGCGGATCGGGAGGACCGGCCGCTCAAGACGATGCCGCCCTCAAGGCTCCGCCTCTGCAGCCGGCCGAAGACCATCAGGGCATCTGGGAATCGAAAGGTTCCGACGGGTGCTACGGCTGCCACGGCGCCGACGAGAACGGCGCACGGAAAGTCGAGGCTGCTCCGGCTCTGCCCGAGGACCATTACGCTGCGGGCGATATCTCCAGCATGAAGATCGATCCTGAGCGCGATCAATGCATCATCTGCCATCCGGTGGGATAGGCGGCACCGCGCTTTCGCCGCATGGTCGCACGTCCTTTTGCAGGGCGTGCGACCTGCGAAGCGGAAGAGCTGTGGCGCGTGCGTGCGATGCAGGCGCGCATGCCGGTCGAACGCGAGTACGTCATGAGGAAGAGACATGGTTATTTCCAGCTTGGTAGTGAATGCCGTCGCCGATAAGGCATCTACGGCGGCCGAGGCCTTGGCGGCCATCCCCGGAGTCGAGGTCCACGGATGCGAGGACGGCAAGATCGTCGTTACCATCGAGGCAGAGACCTCCGTCGAATCCCATGACATCGCGGCGACCTTCATGGACATCGAGGGGGTGTACAGCGTCGGACTCGTGTATTTCAATTTCGAGGACGATCCGACGGTGAACCCCTCGCGCGCGTCGGGCGACCGGTCGCCCGACGAGTAGCCGACCGGCTTCACCTGCGGAAAAAGAGGGGAGAAGGCAGAGGAAATGACCGCACGGTCTGGAAAGAATATCAAGGGAAGAATCGGCATAGCGCGCCGCATCGTGCAGATCGCGGTGCTGGCGCTCTTCTGCGCGCCCGTGATCATATCGGGAACGGGCCTGTTCGGGCTCGTCAGCGGCAAGGAAGAGCTTTCGGTCGTTCCTTCGGACCTGCCGTTCTTCGGGTCGCTCGCCTCCTCGTCGGTCGTCGGCGTGAACGTGCTCGATCCGTATGCCCTGCTAGAGGTTCTGGCGGCGAACGCGAGCATCACGGCCGGGGCGGCGCTCGCCGTTGTGCCGCCTCTGCTTGTGTACGGGCTTGTGCGGGGGCGTGCGTTCTGCGGGTGGGTCTGCCCGGTCAACCTGGTGCTCGAAGGCGTCGACTGGGTGCGTCGCAAGCTGGGGCTTTCGGTCGCCGTCCATGCGCTTCCCCGGCGCACGAAAATGATCGTCTCCATCGTGGTGCTGGTTATCTGCGCGGCCACCGGCATGCTGGTATTCGAGATGTTCAGCCCGATCGCGTTTCTGAACAGGGGCATGCTCTTCGGATCGTTGGCGGGCGGCTTCACCATGGCCGCCATCGTGGTGGCCGAGCTCTTCTGGGCCGAGCGCGTATGGTGCCGGGCGCTCTGCCCCCTGGGTGGTTTCTACGAAGCGATCGGTACGTTCGGTCTGGTCAGCGTCAAGATGGATGCTGAGCGCTGCGTGCACTGCGACGCGTGCCGCGCCGTGTGCCTCTGCGACCCAGAGATCCTCGACGGCGTTCTGGACGAAGGCGCCGATCATGTAAGCGCGGGGGATTGCATGCTGTGCGGACGGTGCGTCGACGTCTGTCCGACGGATGCGCTCAGCATAGGGCCTGCGGTTCCGTTCCCGAAGCCGCAGGCGGCGGAAGGCGCTTCGCTGAGCCGCCTCGGCCGTTTGCGCGAATGATACCGATCGCATGGCATTTCCTGGTATCCTGCGGGGCAGGAGGTGCACGATGAATCATACGTTGATAGTCCTTGCCGTCCTGCTGGTCGCAGGAGCGGCGCTTGTTGGTTGTTCAGGTTTCTTGAGCGGTGGCACCGCAGGAAACGATTCAGGGTTTCGCCAGGTTACAGCTCAAGAAGCAAAAGAGCTGATGGATTCCGAACAGGATTACGTCATCCTGGACGTGCGCACGGAGGGCGAATACGCCGAAGGGCATGTGCCTGGTGCGACCCTGCTTCCCCTGAATGACGTCGCCAGCAAGGCGGAAAGCGTTCTTACGGACAAGGACCAGCTGATCCTCGTCTATTGCCGCAGCGGCAACCGCAGCAAGCAGGCGGCCAAGACGCTGGCGTCGCTCGGCTACACGAACGTCGTCGACTTCGGCGGAATCTCGAGCTGGCCCTACGACATCGAGAAGTAGCGCACTTCAGGCATGAACCGACTTGCTCGCAGAGCCTTCGCCGCGTGTTTCGGCGAAGGCTCGTTCATAGTGCGGTGCCTCGCTTCGACGCTTTCCATTCGCTCGGGCTCTGCCCTGTGAGGCGTACCCTAGCCTTGCGCTTCTAAGAGTGCGCTTTGTTGCGACGTATCGAGCGCGATCGCCATCCTTCGATTTTTTCTCAGATGTTGTTGCGACAACATAAAATTTCTTCGTGCCGTGATAGAAGTTAGCTCAAGCTAATACCATTGCGGAAAGGATACGCGGCATGGAAGATATGAAGAAGCATCTCGGCCAGGTGGACGTGGCGAAAGTCAAGCTGATGGTTCGCGTCGAAGAGGATTACGAGAACGGCAAGCTCTCGTTCGACGCGGCACGCGCCATGCTCGAAGAACGCGTCGGATCCTGCACGTCGGCAGAGATCGCCCTCGCCGAGCAGATGTTCACCGAGGAGGATCCCGACCAGTGCCGCAAGGAAGACATCCAGGGCAAGCTCGCACTGTTCGAGGGAATCCTCCAGACCGGCATGGAGGGGCTGCCCGCCGACCATCCGCTTTCGCGGTATGTGCAGGAAAACGAGGCATGCAAGAAGATCACGCTCGAGATCGAGGATCTGGTTCAATACCCGCTCATCAAGAACCAGTGGATAGAGCTGTACGATCGACTCATGCAGGTCAAACGCCACCTTTCCCGTAAACAGATGCAGTTGTATCCCGTGCTCGAGCAGAAAGGGTTCACGCGCCCCACGACGACGATGTGGACGCTCGACGATTACGTGCGCGACGAGATCCGCGACGCGCGCGCCTTGCTGGACGCTGACGACGATGATGCCTTCATCGAACGGCAGCAGACCATCGTCGCCGATCTGCGCGACCTTATGGCCAAGGAGGAATCCATCCTCTTCCCGACATCCCTCAAGATGATCACACCCGAGGAATTCGAAGCGATGAAGTCGGGAGATGCGGAGATCGGGTACGCATGGCTCGACCTCGATGTGGACCATCGCGCTCTAGAGCGCGAGCAGAAGGCCGCCTCTTCGCCGGACGCGACGTTCGTCGACGAGCTCGCAGCGCTGCTCGGCAAGCACGGCATCGCCGCCGGTCCTGACGCCGAGCTTGACATGAAGACGGGCAAGCTCACGCTTTCCCAGGTGAATCTCATGCTTCAGAACCTTCCGCTGGATATCTCGTTCGTCGACGAGCATGAGATCGTGAAGTTCTACTCCGATACCGACCATCGCATCTTTCCTCGCAGCAAGAACGTCATCGGGCGCGATGTGAAGAACTGCCACCCGCGCGCGAGCGTGCATATCGTGCAGGAGATCGTCGAGAAGTTCCGCGCCGGGGAAGAGGACGAGGTCGATTTCTGGATCAACAAGCCTGGCGCCTTCATCTATATCTATTACAAGGCCGTGCGCGACGAGGACGGCACCTTCCGAGGCGTCCTCGAAATGATGCAGGACTGCACGCGCATCCGTTCGCTTGAAGATTCACGTACGCTTTTGACCTGGGGAAGCGAAAAGTAACGCAATCCTTTGCCCTGGCGAGCGGCCGTAGCGGAACGGAGTATACTGTGCCTTTCGGCCCGATGCGGGCATGGGCGCTCGAGGAAAGGGGCATGTCGATGAGAACGGGCAGGCGCATTCGCTGCCGCCTTCAGCAGATGGTCTTTCGCGCGGCCATGCCTCTTCTTCCGTATCGCGAGCCGGAAATCATGCAGACGATGGAAGGCGTCGCCGCCGCATGCGTGAGCGAGCACGTCGCGCGCGTGCTTATCGTGACCGGGCCCCGTATCGCGGCATCGGGCATGCTCGACGATCTGACGCATGCCCTTGAAAAGGCGCACGTTTCGTATCGCGTGTTCGACCGAGTGGTTCCCAACCCGACCGTGGCGAACGTCGAAGACGCGCGCGAGGAATACCTCCATCACGACGCGCATGGCATTATCGCCGTCGGGGGAGGCTCGCCCATGGATTGCGCGAAGGCGACCGCCCGTTTGATCGCCGACCCGGGTTCAACCCTGTCGGATGCGCGTGGAATCTCGTTTTCCCGCCGTCCCGTTCCGCTGCTCGTCTGCGTTCCGACCACGGCCGGGTCGGGCAGCGAAACGACCGTCGCCGCCGTCGTGACCGACGAGGCGAAGCGTCTCAAATACGCCATCAACGATTTCAGGCTCATACCGAAGTATGCGGTGCTCGATGCGAGGCTGACGGCTTCCTTGCCGCCGTCCGTCACCGCTCAGACGGGCATGGACGCCCTGACGCATGCGGTCGAGGCGTATATAGGCCGCAGCACCACGCGCTGCACGCGTGCGATGTCCAAGAAGGCCGTTTCCCTTATCCACGGCAACCTCCTGCGAGCATACCGCCATGGCGGCGACCTTGAGGCGCGCGATGCCATGCTGAAGGCATCCTACTGCGCCGGCGTCGCGTTCACGCGCTCGTACGTGGGGTACGTGCACGCCATGGCCCATGCGCTCGGCGGGCGCTATGGCATTGCGCACGGGCTTGCGAATGCGATTATCCTTCCGCACATGCTGCGCGCGTACGGCCATGCGATCGATTCCAAGCTCGCGCGTCTCGCCAGGGTTGCGGGAATCGCCTCTCGCGACATGTCGGCCGCCGACGCCGCCGCGGCGTTCATCGCCTGGATCGACGAGGCCAACGCTTCTATGGGAATGCCCCGGTACGTCGAAGGCGTGCAGGAGATCGACATCCCCCAGATGGCGCTTAATGCCGATGCGGAGGCCAACCCCTTGTACCCGGTGCCCGTGCTCATGGACGAGAAAGAGCTTCGTCGGATGTTCTACGTCATCGCCGGATCGCGGGTCGAGTAGGGCGTATTCCGGATCGAGCAGGGCGCACTCATTCCGATAGCGCAGATGCTCCATGCGAAAACCCCCAAGCCGGAGGGATGGCATGGGGGTTTTCGTCTGCAGGCGGCCATCACGTGGGCCCCGTGCGGGAAGGGCTCCATGCGGTGGACCGGCTTGCCGCCGCGTCTCTCGTCGCGTCAGCTTCGGGCGGCGAACTTGCCGGCGACGCGTCCGCTCGTCATCGCGTTGCCCATGTTGTTTCCGGCGGAAGGGCAGTTGTACGCGTTGCCGTACCGCTCGCCCATGCAATTCCCGACAGCGAACAATCCGGGGATGACGGCGTTCTTCGACGCGGTGAGCACTTGGTAGTTGCCGTTGACGCACAGCCCGGCAAGGGTGTTGAGGCCTGGGCCGTACAGGTTCTGGGTGCCCTGCGTGGCGATGTAGAAGGGCGCTTCGTCGACGGGAATGAGCAGATCGGCCTTCTTGCCGAAATCGGCATCCACGCCGTCGGCGCACATCTGGTTGTAGCGTTCGACGCTGGCCTTGGCCGCTTCGAGGGCATCGCCCGTGAGGCCGGCGTTGGCCAGAACCTCTTCGACCGTCGAGCCGACGAAGATGTCGTTCATGAAAGGCATCGATCGGTTCGCGATCTCAAGGCCGCGGACCTTGACGGTGCCGGCTGCGGGATCGGCGGATTCCATCTCCTGTTGGAATTCTTCGATGCCTTCGGGGAAGCCCCAGTTCGGAGCTCCATGGTCGAGACCTGCCTTCTGGATGTACTGCATGTACTTCTTATCCATGATGGCGAAGTTGCCGACCATGCCTGCATCCTTGTTGATAGGCTGGCGAAGCGACTGCGCGAGCACGAGGCCTGCGTAGGATTCGTTCATGAATCGCGCGCCGTTGCAATTGAGGAACAGGCAGGGGGTGGAACCCCAGGGGCCGAAGGAGATCGAAGGGGCGTCGCCTGCGACGGGGCGCGGATGGCTTTCGATCGCGCCGCCGGCCCAGCAGCCGAGCTTGTGGCCCGAACCGTCGCAATCCGTCATACCCTTGAGGGCCTCGCGCGCGACGCCATGGCGTTCGGCGTTCTCGGCGCACTCGGAGCAGAGCTCCCAGACCATATCGGTGTTGGCTCCGAAGTCGCCGGTCGCGAGGATGACGCCCTTCGCCGCTTCGAACAGGACATGGTCGCCGTCTGCGTTCTTAGCGATCACGCCGGTCACGGCGCCGGCGTCGTTTTGGGCAAGGACGACGGATTCGTGCCCGCAGAACCAGGTCGCGCCCAGATCTTCGGCGGCGTCTCGGCAGTATGTCTCTATCTCGGTAAGGCGGGAGACGCCCGTCAGCCCCGCCTTGCCTACGGGCTGTTCGTTCATGGTGCCGATGGTCTGCACGGTGGAGGCCCACATCTTGTATCCCTCGACCTCGAGGGGATAGCTCGAACCGTTCGGGGTGTCGTAGGCGATCTGAACGATGCACTGGCCTCCGTCGCGGTCGAATACGGTGGAGGTATCGGGCACGATGGATGCGAGGTTGTCCATCATCTCGCCCGAATTGCAGACGAAGGAGCGGATGACCTCGGTGTTGCATCTGCCGTTCGCGCGGCGGACGTACTCGTTGACGATCTCCTCGAGGTCATAGGGGCCGAATCCCCAGCTTGCGAGCAAGTCTGAATTATACGAGCAGATATCGTCGCCGCGATAGACGATCTCGCCGTCGTTATGGCGTTCGATGACGGCTACGCTCGCGCCTTCTTGGGCGGCTGCAAGCGCGGCCTGGGTTCCCGCGTGTCCGCCTCCTACGACCACGACGTCGAACGATTTGGTGTCGGCGACGTCGCCGTCGGAGACCGTCGGGGCGGCGCCGAGCCAGTCCTCGTCGCACATGTATCCGGTCGGGCGCGTCGCAGAAGATGCGGCGCTGCCGGCGCCGGCCGCGGCGGAGGTGCTTTCTCCACCCGTCGACGCGCAGCCGACGAGCCCGGCGAACGCGCCGGCGGCTCCTGCGACGGTTGCGCCTTTGAGGAAGTTCCTGCGTGAAAGATCCATGATGCTCCTCCTTGCCGATTGTGAATCGGCTCCGTGCGATGCGATACCGCACCCCTGCATGACTTCGCATGACCCCCTCCGCCCATGATGGGCCTTGCAGAGCGGGACGTACTGACGAGCATAGGGCGAAATGCGGCGCGCGGATAGCATGGTAGGCGTTGATTTATCGTTCATTTCTTCTCGACGTTTTTACGTAGATATAGCGAAATACCAGATCAAAGAATCGTATCGACGTTTGAGGCGAACCATGCCGCCTTCGTGGGATACAATAGCCCCCCGATCGAGCGGAAGGGCGAGGATGGAAAACGCTACGGAAGGATCACGACGCGATTCCGCGCTGCGGAGGCTGGTGCTCGTCATCGGGCTTGGCTGCTTCTTTTCCTCGGTGCTCATCTATTCCGCGACCGTGACGCCGTTTCAGTCGTTTCCCGGCGTTTCCTATGTCGTGGGGTATTTCGCGAATGCATCGTTGACCGCATCGTTCTTTCTTGCGCTTGCGTGGTGCGCGGCAAGCGCGTTCGGCGTGAACGTTTCAGGCACGGCGGCGATCGCGGTGGCAGGTCCCTGCAGCATCCTGTCCGGCATGGCGTTCGCATTCGGCTCCCTTGCGGGCGTGCCGGAAGCGTTCGCGGTTCCCTTCGGGGTGGGAACGGGGCTGGCATGCGCCTGCGGCTCCATCGGCCTGGGAGTTCTCTGGGGACGCGAATTGTCCGCATTCGGACTTCGGCCTGCCATGGCCGATGTTGCGTTTGCAGCGCTCATATCGCTCGTGATCAGGTTTTCCATGCATACGGCGCCGCCTGCGCTTGCAGCGGTCATTTTCTGCGCCGCATCCGCCGCCTCGACGGCGCTGCTTCTCGTCGCGCGGCGATGGGAAGGGCGGCCCGCTCAGTTCGCCCTATATGATTCGAAGCCCGATCTTGCGTCATTCGCATCGGTCGCATTCGTGCCGGCGGTTGGGCTTACGCTCTTCGCATTCATGATGGGGGTCATGCGAAACGTATTCGTCGAGCTGTTCGTGCCCTATCTCGCAGCCGCTTTCGTCGCGTGCATCGTGGCCCTCTTGTGCACGGCCGTTCGATGGAAAGCGTCCCTTGCGCGCGCGGTGTATGGGCGTGCGCTGCTTCTGATCTCGGTCGTTTCCCTCGCATGCACCAACGTTCTTTCGGCAGCGTTCGGGATCGACGGCTTCAACGGCTATTTGACCCTCGTCGTGTTCGCCTTCGCCGCGGTGCTTGCCATCGCGACCATCGCCGCCGTCGCGCATGCGGGAGAATTCCCGTGCGACTTCGTCTTCTCGTTCGTTCTCGCGATGTTTTCCGGGGCCTCCATCGTCGGGCTCATCACGGCGGAGTTCATTCCGAACGAGTATGTGTACGTGGTGTCGGTCGCGATCACCGCCGTGTATGCGATAGCGATCGCGCTCGGCCAATACGGAGGAGGATACGAGGCGCACGAGCCTGCGGGAGCGGGCGCGATGGTCGCGCAAGCGCGTGCGGGTTCGGAAGACGATGCGTCTCGCGGGCGGTTGCCGCGTGCTGCTGCGCCCGCTTCAGGAGAGGAGCCGTGCGAAGCGGAAGGGAAGAGGAGAGGCCCGGTCCGCGCGAGCGAAGCCAGCCAGGAAGGGCCGGCGCGGACGTCGCGCGCAGCCGCATGTGCCTATCTCGTCGAACGGTACGGCCTTACGAAGAGGGAGAGCGAGATACTCGCGCTGCTCGCCGACGGGCACGGCGGCGCCTATATATCCGAGGTGCTGTTCATTTCGTCCAATACCGCACGGACCCATATCCATAACATCTATCGCAAGCTCGGCGTATCGTCGCGCGAAGACGTGCTGCTCGCCGTCAAGCGCGCGATGGGGTGACGGGTCCGGCATCCGTTCCTTCCGCCCGCCCCATCTCCTGCATATGGAGCCGACCAACCGCGGCGGTCGCATCCCGGCGCCGGTGCAACCGCGTCGGCCGGATGCGGAACCGACGCTCCCGACGCCCTGCGTGCGATCGAGCGCTCCCGCATTCATTCACCGATTGTCTCGACGCGTTCAAATGTGCCGAGCATATGCATGTAAGCCTTCGGAAACTTCTCAGGAATCGGATAAAACAGTCGCGTTATGCACGTTTTTGGAAGATGCTGTACGGATCTCTCTTTGTATGAATTAATCAGCGGATTGAATCAACCCATGTCATTCAATCGAAGGTTCGGATGCTGCCTATGCAGCGGAAGACGAGAGCGTAATAAAAAATGCATATTTCATCCGAAATATGCATAAATGATACATTCTTAAGTGTATATGTACTGCTATTTTGACACGTAATCCAATATTTACAATACCTATCAGATGTATTTTTTTCATGATAATATCTTCGCGGCTGCAATGAAAAACGCGGAGCCTCACCGGGTTTTTCTCATGCACGCTACGTATCGGAATGTGCCGCGCAACGGCACGGAAAGAGTAGGAGGAACCCATGGCTAACGGGCTTTACGTCCATAGCGAAATAGGTCGCCTGAAGAAGGTCTTGCTCCATCGTCCGGGAGAGGAACTGCTGAACCTCACTCCCGATGATCTCGAGCGCCTGCTTTTCGACGATGTACCCTTCCTCGAAGTAGCACAAGCTGAGCATGACCGTTTCGCCGAAATCCTGCGCGAGCAGGGTACCGAGGTTCTCTACCTCGAGAAGCTGACCGCCGAGGCGCTTGATGCCGCGGGGTCGCGTGAGGAATTCACCAACCAATGGCTCGACGAGTCCGGCCTCCATGGCAAGAAGGCTCGCGCCGCCGTCAAGGAGTTCATGGACTCCATCGAAGGCACCCAGGCCTTCGTCGAGAAGTGCATCGCGGGTATCCGCAAGAACGAGCTCGAGCTCCCCGCCGCGACTTCCTCGAACCTTCTTGCCGACCTTGTCGGCTTCGGTCAGGATTCTGCAACCGATCTCCTGATCAACCCCATGCCCAACACCTATTTCACGCGCGATCCCTTCGCGATCGTGGGCAAGGGCGTCACCCTGAACCGCATGTTCTCGGTCACGCGCAATCGCGAGACGATCTTCGGCAAGTACATCTTCCGCGATCATCCCGATTACAACGAAGCCCCTCTGTGGTATCGCCGCAACGCCACGTACCACATCGAGGGCGGCGACGTCCTGAACATCAATGCGCATACGCTTGCCATCGGCATTTCGCAGCGCACGCAGGCAGCCGCCATCGATACCCTTGCTCAGACCCTGTTCTGGGATAAGGAGCTTGAATCTGAAATCGACACGATTTACGCGTTCAACATCCCGGTTTCCCGTGCCTTCATGCATCTGGACACCGTCTTCACGCAGATCGACATTGATAAGTTCACCATCCACCCGGGCATCATGGGCACCCTCCAGGTCTTCAAGATGACCAAGGGCGCCTCCGAGGGCGATGTCAAGATCGAAGAGATGAACGACACCCTCGAGCATGTCCTGGCGAAGGCCATGGGCCTCGACGCCGTCAAGCTCATCCAGTGCGGCGGCGGCGATCCCGTCGCAGCTGCGCGCGAGCAGTGGAACGACGGCTCCAACACCCTGTGCGTCGCGCCTGGCACGATTTGCGTCTATCAGCGCAACTCCGTTACCAACGAGGTCCTCGACAAAGAAGGTCTCAACCTTCTGGTCGTTCCTTCGGCGGAGCTTTCCCGCGGCCGTGGCGGCCCGCGCTGCATGAGCATGCCTTTCGCTCGCGAAGATCTCTAGTCGAACGTCGGCATCGTTTCGGGCTCGCGAGCGCGCATGCGCTCCGGGCCCGGGTTCTCGCGTTCCCCGCGTCCGACTTCCGGGTCGGACGCGGTCCTCGCCGTTCTTCGCGGCTTCAACGTTCATTGTCCGGATGTACCGGACACGATCATCAGAAAGGATTATGCGATGGCTTCTCTTGAAAAGCAGGTCGATAATCCCAAGGGCATCGGCTTCATCGGCCTCGTGGGCTTCGTCGTCTCCTCCTGCATCGGTTCGGGCGTCTTCGCCCTCACCGGGCAGCTCGCAAACGTCGCATCCCCGGGCGCTGCGCTCATTGCATGGGTCGTCTGCGGGCTCGGCTTCTTGTTCCTCGCCCTTTCCCTTGCGAATCTCGGCACGAAGCGCCCTGAGCTCGACGGCGCCGTCGCCTACGCCGAGGCCGGCTTCGGCCCCGTGCACGGCTTCATCTCCGGCTGGGGCTACTGGCTGTCCGCCTGGCTCGGCAACGTCGGCTTCGGCACGATGCTCGCCCAGGTTCTCGGTTCCGACTACTGCCTCGGCGGGTTCATGCCGGGCGTCTTCTCGAGCGTCGAGACCGGCAACCCCACGCTTATCGGCGTGCTCGTCGTCTCCTTCTTCCTGTGGGGCCTGACCTACCTGGTCATCCGCGGCGTCGAAAGCGCTTCGGGTCTCAACGCGTTCGTCATGTTCGTGAAGATCGCTTCCATCCTGATCTTCATCGCGTTCGCCGCGTTCAGCTTCCAGGCCGGCGTCTTCACCGAAGACTTCTGGGGCACCCTGAGCCGTAACGCCACCGTCATGGCGACCACCGGCGTCGATCTCGGCGACGTTCCCACCCAGGTCACGAGCTGCATCCTGATCATGATGTGGGTCTTCATCGGCATCGAGGGCGCGTCGGTCATGTCGCGTCGCGCGAAGGTCAAGTCTGAAATCGGTTCTGCCACCATCGTCGGTCTGCTCGTCCTGCTCGTCCTCTACATCGGCGCTTCCGTGCTTCCCTACGGCGTTCTTCCGTACGAAGAGCTCGTCGCGGCTCCCAAGCCTGCCACGATTTCCGTCTTCGAAGCCATGGCTCCCGGTTGGGGCGGCACGTTCATCTCCGTCGCCATCATGATCTCGGTTCTCGGTTCCTGGCTGTCCTTCACGATGCTTCCTGCCGAGACCTCTTCGATGCTCGCCGGCCACGGCCTGCTCCCGAAGGCGTGGGATAAGCGCAACGCCAACAACTCCCCGCAGATGTCCCTGATCATCGTCGGCGCCTGCACGCAGATCTTCATCGTCATCGCGACGTTCGCGGCGGATGCGTACACGTTCGCCATCTCCATGTGCACCGTGACCATCGTCATCACGTGGGCTTACGCCGCTGCGTACCAGGTCAAGCATTCGATCGAGAATCATGACATCGGCCAGTGCATCATCGGCGTGCTCGCGCTCGCCTTCCAGGTATTCGGCGTCATCTTCACCGGTCTGCCGTTCCTGATGCTCGCCTGCCTCGGGTATGTTCCCGGCTGGTTCTTCTATAAGAAGGCCCGCGGCGAGAACGATGCGACCATGGGCAAGGGTGAAATCACCATTGCCGTGATCCTGTCCGTCATCGGCATCATTTCCATCCCGCTGACCTTCACCGGCTTCATCCCGGTTTTCTAGGACGAAGCGAGCACAGCGGTTCTAAGGGCGGGGGAGCGGAGTGCTTCCCCGCCTTTTCCATATCTATCGGCGTGTCGCCAGTCGATAGGACATCCTGTCCCGGCGCCGCGCCCCGTTTGCGAATCGGAGGCTGAAGCATGGAATTCAAGACCATCGGCTGCGAGGACTGGCTCAACGTCAACGAGCATGATGCGGTGTGGGACATCGCGCAGTCCACGATCTCGTCCCTTACTATGGGAGAGCTCCTTGCCCTGGACGGCAAGGACGGGGCGACGTTCTACGAGCGTTTGAACGACGAGAAGATGAACTACGGTTGGATCGAGGGTTCGGCGGAGTTCAAGGAAGAGGTCGCGAAGCTCTATAAGAAGGATCTGGACCCACGCAACATCCTGCAGACGAACGGATGCACGGGCGCGAACATGAACGCGCTGCTCGTGCTCGTGAAGCCGGGCGATCACGTCATCGCCGAGTGGCCGACCTATTCGCCTCTCTACGAGATTCCGCGCTCCCTCGGCGCCGAAGTCGAATACTGGGAACTCAAGGAAGAGCTCGACTGGGCGCCCGATATCGAGGACCTCAAGCGTCTTGTGCGTCCTGACACGAAGCTGATCTGCATCAACAACGCGTCGAATCCCATCGGCACGGTTCTTTCGTCCGACATGCTCCGTCAGATCGCCGACGTGGCGGCGTCCGTCGGCGCCTACGTTCTGTGCGACGAGGTCTATCTTCCGATGGAGGATACCGACGCCTATGAATCGATGATCGATATCTACGACAAGGCCGTCGTCACCAATTCCGTTTCGAAGACCTATTCGGTTCCTGCGGCGCGCATCGGTTGGGTCATCGGTCCCGACGAAGTGTCCGATGCCATCCGCGTCCTGCGTGATTACTCGATGATCTGCGGCGGCGTGTTCAACGATGCGCTTGCGACCTATGTCCTGCGCAATCGCGAGGCGATCCTCGAGCGCAACAGGAAGATCATCTTCGAGAACCGCGCCATCGCGCAGGCATGGGTCGATTCCCAGCCGCGCGTCTCCTGGGTGGCGCCCAAGGGCGTGTCAACGTCGTTCATCCGCCTCGACATCCCGATATCCGACGAAGAGTTCTGCTTGAAGCTTTTGCATGAGCGCGGCGTGCTGCTGATTCCCGGCAACCGCTTCGAGCTTCCCTGCGGCGCGCGTCTCGGCTATTGCGCCGACACGGAGGTCCTGAAGAAGGGCTTGGAGCTTCTTGGAGAGGCGCTTGCGGAATTCGACGCCTGATCGCTAGTGCGCGGCGCGACGCGCATCGACGATGTTCACGAGCTCCTGCTTCGAATGGATGCGCAGCTTGTGATAGATGCTCTTGACGTGCGCGCGCACCGTGTTATCCGAAACGACGAGCTTGCGGGCGATGCCGTTGCGCGTATGTCCCTGCGCGAGTAGCACGAGCACCTCTTCCTCACGGGCGGTCAAATCGTGCGTACGAGCGATATCCGCACAGATGCCGAGCAGCGGATCTGCGACCGTGCCGGGCATGGCCGCATGCGGCGCATCGCCCTCGGCGCACCCGAGCTCGTCGGGCGTCTTGCTGAACGGAGTGGGCGCACCGACAAGCATCGCCGTCGCGATGACGACGAGCACGAGCGAGCATGCCGTGATGGCGTTCGCGGTCAGCGCGGCGGTTCCGAAGACGAACGACGTGACTTGGGCGGTTACCGCGCCTGCAGCGAGAGCGGTCTGCACAAGCGCCCAGCAGACCGCAAAGCCGAGCGTGCGTCCATCGGACGGCGTGCGCCATACCAGATCGACCATCGTGAGGAACAGGAAGGTCAGGACGATCCACCAGAGCGAGAAGGTGATGCTCGGAAGCCACGTCGAGAACAGCGTGTCGAAGAGCATATGCAGCAGGAAGAGCGCGGCAAGCAGCGGGCTTATGATCTGGCTCAGCGTGCCGAGCCCGAATTTCTCTTGCCGAACGGCGAAGGCGACGAGCAGCAGGCACCCGCCTATGACGCATGCCGGCCCGAATCCGGCGATGCAGGCCTGCTCCCCGAATCCGCCGGAGGCGTGATAAAACCCCGATACGCCGAAGGTGATGCCGAACACGAAGGCATAGACGAGGTAGGCTCCGACGAAGCGACGGAAGGGACGGACGGCGCTCCATGCGAGCCGTTCGGCCTTGACGGTCGGCGGTTCCTGGTCGGCGGTCGCTTCCGTCTCGGCGCCGGACGCATGCAGCAGGACGATGCCTATCGCCGCGTACGCCAGGGCCATGACGCCCAGGCCGGCTTCGGGAACGAATTCCGCGGCCCAGTCGAGGCATCCGAACATCGGCAGCGCGGCGAGGGCCGTGCCGAAGCGACGGCGAGCATCCAGCCGGGAAAGCGCATGCGCCCATGCCAGAGCGGCCCATGCCAGGCCGCCGCCTGTCGCGCAGGCAAGCGCGGCGGAGATCGGGAGAGGAGCGGCCGCCTGCACGAGCGACAGGCATCCGGCGAACGTTGCGGCGGCATAGATGATTGCGCTGCCGAGGATGCGTCGCGACAGGGGTCCGTCAGGGCGCGCAAGCTCGCGCAGCGGGCGCAGGATCGCGGGCAGCCACGCGGCGGCCAAGAGGATCGCAAGGGGCGAGAAGAGGCGGCCCGCCGAAGCGGGGAACGCGAAGACCGTCAGATAGTGTCCCCATGCGCATGTGCATGCGAAGCCGACGGCGGCGCGCGGATCTATGGATGGGAGGGCATGCCCTCCCTGCGAACGGTTCGACATTTCGACCCTCCCTCGGTTCGATCGCCATTGTAGCGTCATCCGTCGCGCGCGGTCGCGCCTCCGCGGCCCCTTCCGATGCCTCTCTGCTTGCGAACTGGGAAAGCGTATTGAATCAAGAAAAATAGAACATTTTGGAACCTCAGGGGAGGCCCCTGATGGGAAAGATCGCCCCTTTTGGATTCCATCCTGTGCCTACGATTTCCATGCGCCCTGTCCGATCGGGCGCATGGGACAAGAAGGATCAAGGAGAGGGGACATGATGTCGAAGCTATCTCGCAGGAACTTCCTCAAGGGCGCCGCGGTCGGAGCCGTGGGGGCGGGCGCCGCCGCCGCGCTTGCCGGGTGCAGCCCGAAGCAGGCGCAGGAGGTGCAGGGCCAGGGTTCCGCCCAGTCCGGCGCCGCCGATCGCACGACGGGATATTGCGGGCCGGGCGACTGGCTAGGGGAGGCTCCGGCCGTCGATGAATCGAAGATCGTGAACGAATACGAGTTCGACGTCGTGGTCCTAGGCGGCGGGCATTCCGGCCTCATGGCCGCATGCGGCGCGGTCGACGAGGGCGCCACCGTCGGCGTCGTCGAGATGCAGCCCTGGTCGAGCTATGTCGACCTGGACGGAACCGGAACGAACATGGCAGGATGGTATGGCGAGGATATCGGCCATGTGAATTCGGACATCCTCATCAAGCGCGGCTTCGGTCCGTTCAACACCGGAGAGATCGCCGCGGAGTTCTGCAAGCGTGCCGGAGGCCGCGTCAATCCCGACATCGTCCGCGCCTTCGTGCAGAATTCGGGCGCCATGGTGAACCGCTACAAGGAGATCTACGACAGCTACGAGGCCGACCGCAAGGCCGATGACAGCAACGTGTATCTGAAGGGCACGATGGTGCTCCTTCCGGATCAGGATGTGCCCGACGAGGGGACCTTCGACATGTCGAACATGTTCGACTACCCGCTCTGCAACACCCAAGCTGCCTGGAGCGGCGCCGATGTCAGCTATCCGATCGAGTGCGGCGGCTACAAGACCTGGCCGTGCAACATCCAGTTCTACGGCTACCAGGGCAACAACATCGAATTCGTGCATAAGTACATCGTCAGGCACACGCAGGAAAACGGCGCGCAGTGGTTCTTCGAGCACACGGGCATCGTGCTCGAGCAGAACGAATCCGGCGACGTCACCGGACTTATCGCGGAAGGACCCGACGGGCAGGCGCGCTTCAAGGCGCGCAAGGGCGTCATTCTCGCGGCCGGCGATTTCATCGGCGATCCCGCCATGTGCTGGGCGCTGCTCAACGAAGGCATGGAATGGGCCGAGAGGGCGGGTTCGACCAAAGACGACTGGACCCAGAGCGGCTTTCGCGCCGGCACCGGCCATAAGATGGGATGCTGGGCGGGCGGCATGATCGAGCCGACCCCGCGCGGCTGGATGAGCATCGGCGGCGGCGCCAGCGGCCCATGGGGCACGGCGCCCGTGTACATGGCCAACGCCGACGGCAAGCGCTTCTGCAACGAGGGAGCCATTCCTCAGCTCGGTCCGGTGGGGCTGCGCCAGCCGGCAGGCCTTGCCTGCTGGGTGTCCGATGCCAACTGGAAGCAGACCGTCGGCAGGGCGCCCCTCGACCACGGCGCGCCCAACTTCGGCATGGACGACTACATGGATCGGCTTGAATCCGAGATGGCGGCCGTCGAGGTCGGCTCTACGCAAGGCACGGAGGTCGGACTCGCGGCTCTGGCGGAGCGCAAGATGATGAAGAGCGTCGTCTTCGCCGCGAACACGCTCGACGAGCTTGCCGGGCTTCTGGGGTACTCGGGCGATGCGGCCAAGACGTTCGTCGAGAGCATCGAGCACTACAACGACCTGTGCGCCTCCGCAGACGGAGATACCGACTACGGCAAGGACAAGGCTTACATGGTTCCCATCGATACGCCGCCTTTCTACGGCGGGAAGGCCGAGCTTTCCCATACCGCCGCGCCGATGATGGTGACCATGTCCGGACTCGTCACCGATGAGACGCAGAACGTGCTGCGCCAGGCGGACTGGACGCCGATCAAGGGCCTCTACGCTGCCGGGAATTGCCTGGGCGGCCGCTACGGCTTCGGGTACAGTACGCCGTTCGCCGGCAACTCGATCGGCATGGCCATGACGCATGGATGGCTTGCCGGAAAGACGGTGGCCCACCTCTAGCGTATCTTCGCATGGCACGCGCCGTTCGGCTCCCCTCCCTTCGATGCCGGACGGCGCGCTGCTCTCATGGCGCAGAGCGCCGAACATGCATGCACGGTCGGCAAGGAGGAAGGGCGATGGACGATACGCGGCGGGCCCGAGCGACGCTTTCGCTCAATATCCCGTTCCGGATGAAGGAGTCGGCGCGCGAGCTTGCAGGCTATCGCGCGTCGTATACAGGGGACGCGGCGGCGAGGAGCGCCTATCTCGACGCGCTCGAGGCGGAGATGGCCGCATCGGCGCGCCGCGGGGATTTCGACGGCGTGACGTTCGAGGCGCTGCGGGTCATCGGGGGAAGCCCGAGCATCATGAACGGCGACCGCCTCGGCCGCATCGTTGCGGCGGCGCGTCGCGGGCTTCCCCTGGCGCATGGATGCGAAGCCTGCGTGGAGGCGCTGCCCCAGACCGTCTGCACCGCAAGCCTGACCGGATGGTCCCAGGGCGGCGTGGATGCGGTATCGCTGCGCGTGGGAAGCGTGCACGAACGCGAGCTCGCCGCGATCGGCGCGACCTACGATGCAGATGCCGTGCGGAACGCCGTGCTCTTCCTCGACAGGTTCCATGTCGATACTCTCGAGGCCGTCATCGTCGTCGGCATTCCCGGGCAAACGCCTCAGAGCCTCCGTCGGACGCTGCGCGCGTGCGTGGGCTTCGAGTCGAAACGCATTCGCATCGAGCCGTATCGAGGCTCGATCATAGGATCGGGCGCTCTCGACGAAACGCTTGCGGCGCATGCCGCGGACATCGACGACGCATCCCTGCTCTTCGATGCCGCGCGTGATTTTCTCGCAGGCCAAGGGTTCGCGCATCGGTCATGCGACCTGTTCGTGCGAACCGGAGCGCGAAGCGCGTTCGATGATGCACGGCTTCAAGGCTGCGACTTCTTCGAGCTCGGGCTGGATGCCCGGACCGTCGCCGACGGTTTTCTCTGCCATTCGACATCGGATTATGCGACGTATGTCGAATGCTCCACGTCGCCGGACGCCGTATTCGATCGTATCGTCGAAGAAGACGACCGGGCGCGCCGTCTCCGGTTTGCCTGCTGTCGGCTCGGTGCGCTCGAGCGCATGCCGCTCGATGCGCACGATCCCGATGCCGAGGCGTTCTTCGCGTCGCTCGAGTCCATGGGGCTTGCAAAGCGCAAGGACGGGGACGTATCGCTGACCTCCGCAGGGATGCTGCTCTGGCCTCTGATCCCTCAACCTATGCAGGGATAGGTTTCGCGCGCGTTTCGGGCGCACGATCCCCCTCGTGTCCCGCAAAAACATGGCGTACAATACAATTGTTTAAAACTATTAAAAGGGGGCATGCGCTGCCGCATCGATGCCGACGGCGCGCCTGCATGGCGCGTGCGCAGGGAACATGGTGTGCGCGTAGGGAAACGAGGTCATATGCGCGTATTCGGCTATCTGAGGCATTCGATTCCGGCCGTGTTCGCCATCGCCGCGCTGCTCATCGTGCAAGCGTTCGCCGATCTGTCCCTGCCTGCTCTGACGTCGGACATCATCGACGTCGGCATCCAGCAGTCCGGCATCGAGGACGCAAGCCCGACCGAGATGCGCGATTCGACCCGCAGTTTCGTCACGATGCTCGCAAGCGAGGACGATGAAGCCCTGATCGAATCCTCGTATGACGAAACCGATGCAGGAACCTGGGAACTTAACGCGTACGGCCGCGCGCACCGCGCCGATCTCGACGACGCCCTGAGCCTTCCTCTGCTCGTCGTCTCGATGGCCGAAGACGGCTCCGTCGCAGGGCTCGACGCCGATCGGCTTGCCCGGATGCGCGAGGCCTACGATGCGGGCGCTTTGACGAAAGGGGACATCCAGGACGCCATGGAGCAGGCGGCCGATGCGGCCGACGGCGGCGATGCCCGCCTTTCGCAGCTCGCCGATCTGGACGACGATGCATTCACCCAGGTCGTCAGACAGCAGGGCATCCAGGCGGCCATCGCCGAGTATCGGGCGCTCGGGTACGATACCTATGCGATGCAGATGGACGCGCTCGTCTCGATCGGCGCGCGCATGCTCGGCATGACCGCCGTCATGGTGATCGCCTCGGTATTCGTCGCCCTCATCGCATCGCGCACGGCCGCGAAGATCGCACGCGATGTGCGCAGCGCCCTGTTCAAGAAGGTCGTTTCGTTCTCGGATGCCGAAATCGACCGTTTCTCCGCCGCATCGCTCATCACGCGCGGCACGAACGACATCCAGCAAATCCAGATGGTGCTCGTCATCGTGCTGCGCATGGTGCTCTATGCGCCGATCCTCGCGGTCGGCGGCATCGTCATGGTTTCCCGCACGAATCTTGCCATGAGCTGGATCATCGTGCTTGCCGTCGTCGTCATCGCCGTGATGCTCTCCATCATCCTTGCGATCGCCATGCCCAAGTTCCGCCGCATGCAGAAGCTCATCGATCGCGTGAACCTCGTCGCGCGCGAGATGCTTTCGGGCATTCTGGTCGTGAGGGCGTTCGGACGGCGCGCATACGAAGAGGAACGATTCGCTGCGGCATCGGGCGAGCTGCGTGATGCGCAGCTGTTCACGAATCGGACGATGGCGCTGCTTCAGCCGGCGATCATGCTCGTCATGAACGCCGTTTCGGTTTTGATCGTGTGGGTGGGAGGATCGTATATCGACGACGGCACCATCCAGACCGGCGACATGATCGCGTTCATCACGTATTCCATGGTCATCATCATGTCGTTCATGATGATCGGCATCGTCTTCATCTTCCTGCCGAGGGCCGATGTAGCGGCCCAGCGCGTCAACGAGGTGCTCGAGACGGTTCCGGCCATCGTCGATCCTGCGCAGCTGCATCGCCCGTTCGATGCGGGAGAGGCCGGGGAAGCGTCCTGCCGCTCGTCCGCGTCGGGACGGGTATCCGCGTCCTCCGATGGCGAGTCCCTCGCCGAGGCATCGTTTGAAGACGGGTTCCATGCGCATGCATCCTCTATGCTCGATCGCCTCGGCGGTGCACACATCGAATTCGACGATGTCTCCTTTTCCTATGGCGACGATGCCGAACCCGCGCTCGAGCATGTGTCGTTCGTTGCGGAGCCCGGCCGAACGCTTGCCATCATCGGCGCGACCGGATCGGGCAAGTCGACCGTCCTCAAGCTGATCGAGCGCTTCTACGATGCGACGTCCGGATCCATCCGGGTGGACGGCGTCGACGTGCGCGATATGGCGCAGGCCGATCTGCGCGTTCAGCTCGGATACGTTCCGCAGAAGGCGTTTCTCTTCGCGGGGACCATCGCGAGCAACGTGTCGTTCGCCGACGAATTTATGTCGGCCGACAGGACGTCGTTAGCCCTGGACGTCGCTCAGGCGTCCGATTTCGTCGCGTCCAAGGAAGAGGGCGTCGATTCATCCGTGAGCCAAGGCGGCGCGAACGTGTCGGGCGGCCAGCGCCAGCGTCTCGCCATCGCCCGCGCGATCGCGGCGGATGCGCGCGCCTACCTGTTCGACGACAGCTTCTCTGCCCTTGACTACAAAACCGATGCCGCGGTGCGGCGCGCCCTCGGCGAAGCCCTCGGGAACGCGACGGTCATCATCGTCGCCCAGCGTATCGCCACCATCAGGGACGCCGATCGGATCGTCGTCCTTGACGAAGGCCGTGTCGTGGGGACGGGCACCCACCGAGAGCTCCTGAGGATCTGCCCCGCATATGGGGAAATCGCATCCTCCCAGCTTTCCGACGAGGAGCTCGGAAGGGAGCGTGCGTGATGGCGGACAGGCAGGATCCTTCGCGGAAGAACCGGAGGGGCTTTCGCCCGCGCGGTCCCGAAGCCGCCCTCATCCAAGGCGAGCGGGCCGTCGATTTCAAAGGCACGATGCGCAAGCTTGCGTGCTTCATGGGTCGTTTCAAGATCCAGATAGTCGTCCTCGTCGTTTTCGCCATAGGATCGACCGTCTTCAACATCGTCGGCCCACGCGTCCTTTCCACGGCGACGACCGAGCTTTTCGACGGCATCGCCGCCAAGATCGCCGGGACGGGCGGCATCGATTTCGAAGCGGTCGCGCGCATCCTGGCCACGACGCTCGCGCTCTATCTCGTGTCGGCCGCCTGCTCGTTCGTGCAGAGCTGGCTTATGGCCTATGTGTCGCAGCAGACGGCCTTCGAGATGCGCCGCCGCATCTCCGAGAAGATCGGCCGCATGACGCTTTCATCCATCGAGAAGCGCACCGCGGGCGACATCCTTTCGCGCATCACCAACGACGTCGACACGCTTGGACAGAGCCTCAACCAGGGCCTGACGCAGCTTATCACGTCGACGGTCACGGTCGTGGGCGTGCTTGCGATGATGCTGTCCATCAACGTTCCCATGACGCTCGCAGCGATGCTCGTCATCCCCGTATCGGGGCTGTTCGTCTCGCAGCTCGTGAAACGTTCGCAGAAGTACTTCAAGGCCCAGCAAGACAGCCTCGGCGATATCGACGCTCGGATCGAGGAGACGTTCTCGGGCCATGAGGTCGTGCGCGCCTTCAACCGTCAGGGCAAGGAGGTCGAGGAGTTCGATCGCACCAACGACGTGCTCTATGCCTCGGCATGGAAATCCCAGTTCATCTCGGGGCTCATGATGCCGGTCATGAACTTCGTCGCGAATCTCGGGTACGTGGTCGTCGCGGTGTTCGGCGCGTATCTCAAGATTCGCGGCGTCATCACGGTCGGCGACATCCAGGCGTTCATCCAGTACGTCAGGAACTTCACGCAGCCGATCACCCAGCTTGCGCAGGTCGCGAACGTGCTGCAGCAGATGGTGGCCGCAGCCGAGCGCGTTTTCGAGTTCCTTGAGGCCGACGAGGCCGCGGATGCCGTGCCGTGCGCCTCGTCGAGCGATATCGCGGGCGACGTGGCCTTCGATCACGTGCGCTTCGGCTACGATCCCGCCTGCCCCGTCATTGCCGACTTCTCGGCTCGGATCAAGGCCGGTCAGACCGTCGCCATCGTGGGGCCGACGGGCGCGGGGAAGACCACGATCGTGAAGCTGCTCATGCGCTTCTACGACGTTCAGGGGGGATCGATCCGCCTGAGCGGGCATGACGTGCGCGATTTCGATCGCGAGGACCTACGGTCGGCCTTCGGCATGGTGCTTCAGGACGCCTGGCTGTTCAACGGCACGATCCGCGAGAACATCCGTTACGGCCGCCTCGACGCGACCGACGAGGAGGTCGAGGCGGCGGCCCGAGCGGCGCATGCGGATCGTTTCGTCCGCACGTTGCCGCACGGCTACGACACCGTCATCAACGAGGCGGCGAGCAACATCTCGTCCGGCCAGCGCCAGCTGCTCACCATCGCGCGCGCGATCCTCGCGGATCGGTCGATCCTCGTGCTCGACGAGGCGACGAGCTCGGTCGATACGCGCACCGAAGAGCGCATCCAGAAGGCGATGGACAACCTCATGGCGGGCCGGACGGCGTTCGTCATCGCGCATCGCCTCTCCACGATCCGTTCGGCGGATCTGGTCCTCGTCATCGATCGCGGCGACGTCGTCGAGCAGGGCACGCACGGCTCCCTCCTGGCCGAAGGCGGGTTCTACGCCGATCTCTACAATGCGCAGTTCGAGGGATGCGACGACGGAATCGAATCCGGGGCACGATAGGGAACCCGTGCCTGCGATGGTAGAATGCGGGGGTCAGGACCCCCTGCGACGGGGTCGCCGCCTGCCCTTCACGGGCCGTAGCACGAAGGAGATCCTATGAGCTTCAACCTGTACGGACTCACCACGCAGACGCGTTCCGTCACCCAGAGCGTCGGGGGATTCGATGTCCTCGAATACGAGCGCGACCCCTCGGTCAGCCATTTCAACGCCCAGAACGAATATTTCATGGGCAAGATGCATGTGCGCAAGCGCCAGGTCGTCGCCAACCTCGCCGGCGACGGCCGCGACCTGATCACCCAGGCGGGCGCCATGCAGGTCATCCTCGGTTCCGTCGAGGCCACGACCGACATCAAGGGCGCAGGCGGGCTCCTTAAGAGCATGGCGCGCGGCATGGTCACCAGCGAAAGCGCCATCAAGCCTCGCTATACGGGCACGGGCACCGTCATCTTGGAGCCGACGTACAAGTTCATCCTCCTCCACGATCTCAAGGCGAACTGGGGCGGCGGCGTGGTCGTCGAGGACGGCATGTTCCTCGCCTCCATGGGCAACGTCGAATCCAAGGCCGTCATGCGCTCCAACGTATCGTCTGCCGTGGCCGGCGGCGAGGGCCTGTTCAGCCTCGGTCTCTACGGCGACGGCGTCGTCGCCCTCGAAAGCCCCGTCCCGCAGGAAGAGCTCATCACGATCGACCTCGACAACGACGTTGTGAAGATCGACGGATCCATGGCCGTCGCCTGGTCTCCGAGCCTCCAGTTCACGGTCGAGCGCACGACCAAATCGCTCATCGGATCCGCGGCGAGCGGCGAAGGCCTCGTGAACGTCTATCGCGGCACCGGCCGCGTGCTCATGTGCCCGACGTCTCCCACGGGACCGATCGCGGCGGCGCTCCTGTCTTCCGGGGAATAGGAACGGTTCATGGTTCCCTTGCGGATCGCTTTGTCGGCGCACCGTTCTTGAACATGCATGAACATCCTGGCGAAAGCCTCTTTCGGGAGGCTTTCGCCCATACGGTGCGGTAAGCGTTCGGAAATATATTTCTTACAGATTCGAATAACGGCGGCATCTTGAACTTTTGAAAGTTCAACGTGCCTATAATCCATCGACTATGGATATCATACGTGTACTGAACTCAATCGATGCAACCGTGTGGGGCCCTGCGATGATCGTTCTGCTTCTTGGAACGCATCTGTTCATGACCGTCCGCACCGGTTTCATCCAGCGCAAGCTTCCTCTCGCCATCAAGATGTCGGTGACCGACGACGATGGGGCCGAAGGAGACGTCAGTCAATTCGGAGCCCTGGTCACGGCGCTTGCAGGCACTATCGGCACCGGATCGATCGTCGGCGTGGCGACCGCCGTCCTCGCAGGCGGCCCGGGCGCCGTCTTCTGGATGTGGCTCACCGGCGTCTTCGGCATGGCCACCAAGTATTCCGAGGTTTATGCCTCGGTCAAGTATCGCGTGAAGGATTCCGGCGGAGAGATGCTCGGCGGCGCCATGTACGCATGGGAACGCGCGTTCAAGCGCTCCGACGGGACGACGCCTTGGTGGGCGAAGCTCGGAGCCGTCCTATTCTGCGTTTTCGCCGTCATCGCGACGCTCGGCACCGGTTCCGCCGTGCAGTCCGCGGCCATGACGGGCATCATCGAATCCAGCTTCCCCGATCTGCCCGCCTGGGGCATCGGGCTTGTCATCGCCGTCTCGGTCGCGCTCGTCATCTTCGGCGGCGTTCGGTCCATCTCCAAGGTGTGCGAGAAGCTCGTGCCCGTGATGGCCGTCGCCTACGTCGGCGGCTGCCTCGTCATGCTCGCGTGGAACGCGCCCTATATCGGCGATGCGCTCGCGACCATCATCGAATGCGCGTTCACGTCCAAGGCCGCATTCGGCGGCGCCGTGGGGTCGGGCATCATGATCGCGCTGCAGTTCGGCTGCGCGCGCGGCCTGTTCTCCAACGAATCGGGCCTCGGCACAGCGCCGATCGTCGCTGCCGCCGCCGCGACCAAGAACCCTGCCCGCCAGGCGCTCATCGCCATGACCGGCACGTTCTGGTCGACGGTCGTCATCTGCCTCATCACGGGCGTCGTGGTCGTCTCGGCCCTGCTCGCGCATCCCGAGATCATGGCCGCGGGATCCATCTCCGAAGGCGCCGCGCTCGTGAGCGCCGCCTTCTCCACGCTGCCCTACGTCGGCACGCCGGTGCTGGTGCTCGGCATGGTATCGTTCGCCTATTCGACGATTCTCGGCTGGAGCTACTACGGCAACCGCTGCATCACCTACCTCTTCGGCCGCAAGGCCATACGTCCCTATCAGATCGTATACGTGATCGTCGGGTTCCTGGGCGCCATCGGCGTCGGCGATGTCGTCTGGACCATCTCCGATATCGGCAACGCGTTCATGGCCGTTCCGAATATCATCATGGTGCTGGCCCTGTCCGCGCTCATCGCCAAGGAGACCAGGCACTACGTCTACGACGGCAATCTCGACGAGGCCTGCGAAGACGAGATTCCCCTCATAGAAAGCAAGTAGGCCATGCTCGACGATCAGGACAACGCCATCATCGACCAGGTCGCGCGCGTCGCGATCGAGCATCCCGGCCAGCACTTGATCGCCGCCTTCGATTTCGACGGCACCGCGATCCAGGGGAATTCTCCCGTGCTTCTCGTGCGCTACCTCCAGAAGCGCGGCATGCTCGGCAAACGCGTCATCGGCAAGATCCTCGCGTGGGCGGCGGCCTACAAGCTGCGCCTTCCTCAGAACGAGGCGTGGGTGCGCGGACTCGTGTTCACCGCGTTCGAGGGGCGTGCGCGCGAAGAGGTCGATGCGTTTTTGCGCGATTTCTACGACGAGGTCATCGAAGGGCAGAAGCGTTTCCGTCCGCAGGCCGCCGGCGTCATGGAGGAGTTGCGCGCGATCGGCGCGGAGGTCGTCATCGTCTCGGCGACGTTCGACCCGATCGTGCAGCGCGCGCGTGAGGAGCGCGGCTTCGACGCCTGCATCTGCACCCGCATGGAAGTCGATCGGCGGGGCCTGTACACGACGCGCGTCGACGGTCCGTGCATCGAAGGCATCCATAAGGTCCGTTCGCTGCGCGCCTACGCTCAGGCGCGCTATGGGGAGGGGAAGTGGCGTCTCGCCGCGGCGTTCGGAGACCATCATTCCGACATCTCCCTGCTCGCCGCCGCCGACAACGCCTTCGCCGTCTCTCCGGACAACCCGCTCGAACGGGAGGCGAAGCGCCGCGGATGGAACGTCCTCGACTGGACCTGTCCGGTGGAGAGATGACGTTTCGCGGCGCGCCTGCCTACGCTGCGTCTGCGGCGAAGCTCATGCCGATGCTCTCGAAATACACCGCATACGGATGCGAGAGGTCGTCGTAGGCGTATGCCGCGCACGCTTCGTCGTCTCGCGCATCGTCGTCGGTCGCGATGCCGTCGCCGATCTTTTCGCCGACAAGCGCCTCGTCGGCGATGACCGTCGTTCCGTTTTCCGATATCGCAAGCGTCAGCCTGGTGCCGTCCTCGAGTTCGATGGCGTCGAAGCGCGCCGGGCTGCCTGCATCGGTCTCGACGCTCGGCTTCAAACGCGCGTCGTCCGGGGTATTCGCGGTCTTCTGGTCGGTGATCTGCGTGGGCGGTTCCGCTTCGGTCGCGCCGGTGAAGGCGTGCATGAAGGCGGCAACGAAGCAGACGACGACGATGATGGCGACAACGGGCGCTGCAAGCGCGATGAACGGGTGCGCTTCGCGCGCGTCGTAGGCGACGCTTCCGTCGGGAAGCGTGCGTCCCGAGGCGATGCGCTGCGGTTCCTCTGCGCATCGAGCATGGCCTGCGGCATCCTTTTCAGATGCGCGGCCGAGCGTATCGTTGCGCGTGGATGCCCCTTCGCCGTTCTGCGTGCCTTCGTTCATGGAGCCTCCTTCGCGCAGGATGCGGCCTCGTCGCGACCTGTCGCGCCGAGCGCCGATCGCTTCGTCTTCGCGCTTCAAGCATACCGTGCTTCGCTTCGATTCAAGGAATCATCATGTCGTCCGCCGGCTGCGCATGCCCGCGTCCGCCATGCGTGCGCAGTGCGTGTGCATGGGCGGGTTTTATTTGTGAGCGCTGCGGTAACCGTATAAAATGATCTGCCAAGCGAGTTACGACCATCGAAGGGGGCTGGTGAGAATGTTCGACAGGCATCATGACGATATGAACTTCGCGAATCATTCGAACGATCCCGCCGAAGCGCCGCGGACCGCCGCCGACTATCTCGCCCAGGCGCGCGCTGCGAAGGCCGTGAACCCCGAGCTTGCGATGCATCTGTATCTGGGCGCCTACGAAGCGCTCGTCGCAGAATCCCCCCTTGTGCCCGACGACGCGCTCGAGGCGCTGCGCGAGGCGTGGAATCTCGCATGCAGCCTCAAGGAACGCTCCATTGCGGAATACGCCTACGACAAGCTCGAGCCGCACCTGAGCGATGCCGAGCTCGAAGATTGCAACGCCATGCTGCAAGAGCTCGCCTTCGATAAGGCGACGGAATTCGGCTTCTCGCGCGACGAGCTCGAGCGCATCTCCGACATCATCTCCGGCACCCTCGGGGAAGCGGTCGATCTCGAAAGCGTCTCCGCGCTTTCGTTGCCCGACGGGGCGATGGAGGCCATGGCCGAGGGGCTCGCACGCCTTGCCGAGGCGGCGGACGAACATGCCATGCGCGGCGAAGACGGCTCTGCAACCGGGAATGCCCAGGCATCCGATCTGTCCGCCGCGACGGCCGTCGGCCCAGACGGTCCGCGCATGCCGGCCGATGGCGCGTCGCAGCCGGAAGAATCGGCGTCCGACGAATCCGCAGCGGGGCCGTCGCGTCCCAAGGTGAAGATCATCGCCGCCAAGGCAGCCTCTTCCCGCAAAGGGTCTTCCCCGAAGGCGGAGGCAGCCGAACCCAGGCATCCCAATTTCTCCGATCTCGTCGGATACGACGGCATCATCGAAGACGTCCGGTCCCTCGGCATAGGCATCGAACACGATGAGGCGTATCAAGAGATCATGGGCATGCTGCGCGAATGCCACGGGCTCGACGGGCTTTCCGCGGTCGGCTCGATCGTCCTGCGGGCTTCCGCGCGCTCCGATGCGGCGGAATTCATGGAAGCCGCCGCCAACGAGGTCGGCCTTCCTGCCATGCGGATGCGCATCCAAAGCGGTTCGCAAGGCTTTCCTGTGCTTTCGTTCACGGTTTCGGCCGATCGCTCCCCGCGTTTCGCGCCCGGCCGGATGACCGTGGAATCGCCGAGCGTCCTCATACTCGAGGACATCGACCTATGGCTTGCCCCGATGGAAGAGGCCATGGCTTCCTCCGACGACGATGCCGAGCATTCTCTGCCTATGCCCATGCAGATTGCCTATCAGACGCTCATGTGGCTGCGCACCGCGATCGAGAGCCCGGACGTTCACGTGTTCGCCTCCATCGGCGGCGAGACGAACGATTCCGGCTTCCTGTACGACCTTCTCGAGCCTATCGACGTCATCGATATCTATCTGCCCGACGAGTCGGAGCGGCGCCGTATCTGGCGCGCCATCGCGCAGCGCCACCCGTCCATCCGCGGGCTCGACTTCGGCAGCCTGACGCGGATGTCGCGCAACCTTGCGCGAACCGATATCGTCATGGCCGCGCGCGAAGCGCTTGAAGACGCGTATCGGCAGGGCATGCGCGCGCGTCGCTATATCCCGGTGACCCAGGCGATGATGTACGAGCATCTGGCGAGTTTCCAGCCGCTCGACTCCGTCGAATACCGTCAGATGGAATCGGCCGTCCTGCATGAATTCCGCGACGAGATCGCCGCATTGGAGCAGGAGGTCGGACGAACGTCCGAAGACGGCTTCGGATCCGATCAGGCAGGGGCTCCGACCGAGGGGCTCTAAGGGCCGGCGGCCGTACGCACCGACAGGCGCGCCGCCTCCGCGTGGGAAGACGGTGCGCACGATGGCGCGGCGAGAGGAAGAGCGCCGCGTCGTCGCACATGGATTGAGACAGGGGAGAAACGTTCATGGATCTGAATCGTCGCACCGACTATGCCTGCCGCATGATCCGCGCGGCCTACAAGAACGACGGCAAGGTCATATCGGTCACTAAAGTGGCGGAGCAGGAGGGCATCCCGTACGCCTTCGCCCGCAGCATCCAGAACGACCTGGTGCATGCCGGCCTTCTGCGCGCCGAGCGCGGCGCGAGAGGCGGGCTGGCGCTTGCGTGCGATCCGTCCACGACCACGCTCCTTCATGTGCTCGAATGCGTGCAGGGCCCCATCTCCATGACCGCCTGCACCAATGACGAGCGCTTCTGCGACCGCCGCGACGGCTGCGAGTTCCATGCGGTCTGGAAGCATGCGGAATCCATGCTGAAGGCCTACTATGCGAGCATCACGCTCGACGACCTCTTCCGGCACGGAAGAAATCCCCGGCGATGAGGCGTCCCGCATCGATGGACGGCTCGCCCTGCATCGACGACGCATCCCTTCGCGCCTTCTGCGAGCAGGTGCGTGCAGAAGGCGTGCGTCTGTATCGCGATCTTCCCTGGCGCAACGTGACCGATCCGTATGCGATCTGGATATCCGAGGTCATGCTGCAGCAGACCCAGGTCGCACGCGTGCTCACGCGGTGGGGGCGCTTCATGGCGCGGTTCCCGACCCTTGATGCGCTGTCGGCATCCGCCCGGATCGACCTGCTCGAGGAATGGCAGGGCATGGGATACAACCGCCGCGCGCTCGCGCTCAAGCAGGCCGCCGACATCTGCGTGCGCGACTTCGCGGGGCATCTTCCCGAAACCTACGAAGCGCTGGTCGCGCTGCCGGGCATCGGCCCCTCGACGGCGGCCGGCATCATGGCGTTCTCGCATGACGCGCCATCCACGTATATCGAGACGAACGTGCGCGCCGTCTTCATCCATCATTTCTTCCCCGATGCCCAGGACGTGCCCGACAAGGATATCCGCCCCCTCGTCGAGGCGACGTGTCCGGACGCCGACGTGCGCGGATGGTATTACGCGCTGCTCGACTACGGCGCCGAGCTCAAGCGGACGCGCGGCAATCCCGCCCGCGCAGCCAAGGCGTACGTGCGCCAGAGCGCGTTTCCGGGATCGCGCCGTCAGAAACGGGCCTGGCTCCTGCGCGAGGTCATGGGCGCCGGCCGGATGGACGGCGACACGCTTGCGCAGCGGCTTTCCGCATTCGAACGGTCGGAGGGGCGCGACGCTCCGTCGGAAGACGACGTGCGCTCGATCCTTGCCGACCTTGCGCGCGAAGGGTTCATCGAACGCGAAGGCGATGCATGGAAGGTGTGCGACTAGCGGTCCGATCGTCCGGAGACGCGTGTTACGTGCGTGAGGGTTGTGTGAATCGTGCGCCGCCTGCGCAGGAATTTTTACAAATCCGCGCATCTGTTCCCATGCAAGAACGCGCATATCGGGTAGCATCTGTGCCGCAAGGGGGAACGTCGAATCAGTGTGAAGTTATGTTTGCAGGGTAACACCTTCTCGCCTTTTGACGATAGGGCGTCATCGATCCGTTGATTTCACGCATCGTACGCATTCCTTTCACGCACAATAGCGGTATCGGTTTGTCAGCAGTTAGGAAAGAGGAGGTGTACGTATGGACAATCAGGCCACTGCCACGAAATTCCAGGACATCCTTGAATCTCGCGGCGTCAGCCGCCGCAGCTTCATGAAGATGTGCGGTACGGTTGCGGTCATGGTCGGCTTGAGCAAAGCCGCTGCTCCACGCGTAGCTGAAGCTGTCGAGAAATCGGTGATCGGCGCTGCAGAAGGGGGACTCTATCCGGCGATTTGGATCGAGGGAGCTTCTTGCACCGGCTGCACCGAGGCGTTCGCGGGATCGGCCGACCCCGACCCTGCGTCCGTCGTGCTTGAGATGATCTCATGCAACTACAACGAGACGCTGTCCGCCGCCGCGGGCTACAGCATGGAGGAGGCGCGCCGTCAGACCATGGAGGCGGGCAACTTCGTGCTCGTCTACGAAGGGGCCGTCCTGCGCGGCTTCGACGACTGGGCCCTCCGCGTCGCGGAGGAGAAGGGCACCGACATCCTGGCGGAAACGGCCGAGAAGGCCAATGCCGTCATCGCGATCGGTTCGTGCGCGGTCAACGGCGGTTGGATGGCCGCCGATCCCAATCCGGCAGGCGCCATGGGCGTTCAGCAGCTCCTTGAAGAGCGCGGCATCGAAACGCCCGTCATCAACATCCCCGGATGCCCGGGCAACCCCGAGTGGCTCGTCGCCTGCCTCGTGAGCGTCGTCATGCTCGGCAAGCTTCCCGAGCTCGACGCCTTCGGCAAGCCCAAGGAAGTGTTCTCGCAGACCGTCCACGACAACTGCGAACGCCGCGGCCACTTCGAGAACGGCGAGTTCGTCTACGAATACGGTTCTCCCGAGGAAGCCATGGGCTACTGCCTCTACCCGCTCGGCTGCCGCGGGCCTCAAACCAAGGCGAACTGCGGCGTCGCGATGTACAACCGCGGCCGCAGCTGGTGCATCCGTTCCGGCGGACCCTGCATCGGATGCTGCGAGGCCGATCCTCACAATCCCAAAGACAACTGGGTCCAGGTCAATGCTCCGTTCAACAAGCGTCATCGCGATCTGCGCATCGGCGACTTCATCTTCCAGCCGACGACGCTCGCGCTGGGCATCATCGGCATCGAGGCCGTCGCCCTCGTTGCGCACGGCTTCGGCATGAAGGCCGCCGGGCGCGTCCCGAACGGCGCCGACTTCGAACCCGTGCGCGCATGGGATGCCAAGCACCCCGACAGGTCTATCGGCGTGTATGACGACAAGGTTCTGGAAGACATCAAGAAGGGAGGGCGATAGGATATGGCACGCACCACGATTGACCCGATTACCCGTATCGAGGGCCATCTGCGCGTCGAGATGGAAGTCAACGACGGCGTCGTCACCGATGCATGGGTCTCCGGCGGATGCTTCCGCGGCATGGAGCTCGTCGTTCGCGATCGCACCCCCCAGGATGCGGCCCAGATCGTCCAGCGCATCTGCGGCGTCTGCCCGGTGTCCCACGCCCATGCGGCGTCCATCGCCGCCGAGAAGGCGTACGGCATCGCGATTCCGAACAGCGCGCGCATCATCCGCAACATGCTCGAGGGCGCTCAGTTCCTGCATAGCCATATCCTCTGGCTGTACAACCTCGCCGCGCTCGACTACGTCAACCCGCTCAACGCGCTGAATGCGGATACGGGCCTCGCGTATGACGTTGCCGAGGAATACGGCCTGAAGAACGCCGACTTCGTCTCGCTGCAGGACCGTCTCGCCCGCTTCGCCGACAACGGCCAGCTGTCCATCTTCAGCGGCAACTGGTTCCCGACGGCCGAGCAGTATGCCGACGGCACCAATGAATACAACCTCACGCCTGAAGCCGACCTCATCATGACGGCCCACTATCTCGAAGCGCTCGAGATGCAGGGCACCGCCTCCGAGATCGCCGCGGTGCTCGGCGGCAAGATGCCGCACGTCATGACGCTGATTCCCGGTGGTACGATGTTCGTTCCCACCGACCAGAAGCTCGACGACCTCAAGGGCCTGATCGACCGTCTGTACAACTGGGTCGCCGCGGTCGCCGTGCCCGACTCGGTCGCGCTCGGCAAGTTCTACCCCGAGGCATTCAACTTCGGCGCCGGCTGCCGTCGTTACGGCGCCTGGGGCGTCTTCGAGCGCGAGTCCTTCAAGATGGCCGATCGTTACATGCCCTCCGGCGTCATCGAGCTGGGTCCCGACGGCAACTACCGGCTCTCCGAAGTGGAAGAGTCCAAGATCACCGAATACGTGGGCCATTCCTGGTATTCGGGTTCCGAGGACCTGCCCCCCTTCGAGCAAGGCGTCAATCCGGAATACACGGAATACAACACCGACGATCGCTATACCTGGAACAAGTGCGCCCGCTACGACGGCAAGCCGCTCGAGATGGGCGGCGCGTCTCGCGTGCTCGTCGCCTATGTGCGCGGCGACAAGTTCATCAAGGAGCACGTCGACGCGCTCCTCGTCGCGCTGGGCGGCACCCCGGGCGACCTCTCCCCGTTCTCCTCGACGATCGGCCGCACGGCTCTTCGCCAGGTCGAGACGCTCTATGTCGCGACGCTCATGAAGGAATGGCTCGCCGAGCTCGTCGAAGCCATCAAGGGCGGCGACAGCACCTACTTCACGAAGTCCGACGCCGTCGAAGGCGAAGGCACGGGCTTCTGGGAGGCTCCGCGCGGCGCGCTCTACCATTCGGAGAAGGTCAAGAACGGTAAGATCCAGGACTATCAGATCATCATTCCGACGACATGGAACATCGCGCCGCTCGATCCCGACGGGGTCCACGGCCCCGTGGAGCAGGCCCTTATCGGCGTCCCCGTGACCGACATGGAAAAGCCGATCCAGGCCCTGCGCACCGTCCACAGCTTCGATCCCTGCACCGCCTGCGCCGTGCATGTGGTCGAGCCGAAGACGGGCAAGAAGTTCGAAACCGTCACCAGCCCTTGGGGGGTGAAGTAAATGGCCCATCTCGCGCATTACGACGAGGCTCATCCGCTGCCGTTCCGCATCACGCACTGGATCAACCTCGTGGCCATGGTCTTTCTGATCATTTCCGGCTGCATCATACATTTTCCGTTCGTCCCAGGAGTGATGGGCATCGCACGCGGCGCGCATATCTTCTTCGGCTTCGTGCTGACGATCAACTGCCTCGTTCGCGTCATCATGGCGTTCGTCGTGAAGTCCGCCCCTACCGGCGGCACCCGCGCGGTCGTCAAGGACTACAAGACCTGGCTTCCGCAGGCCGATAACCGTCATCAGCTCGGTGCCTGGATCAAGTACTACCTGTTCATGAAGAAGGATCACCCGCAGTCCGCGAAGCTCGGCGTTCCTCAGAAGATCTCCTATCTGCTGATTCCCGTGCTCATCCTCATCATGTTCGTCACGGGTCTGTGCATCTGGGGTCCCACGATGGGCGCGACGGCCGGCCTGACCGCGGCGCTTGGCGGAACGATGGCGGTGCGCATCATCCACTACTTCATGATGTTCGTCTTCATCATCTTCATCTTCATCCATGTCTATCTGGCGAACATCGAAGGCTTCGCGCCTTCCAAGCTGATGTTCTTCGGCAAGGAGCATGAAGGTCTGCACTACGACGTGGAGCGCCACGTCGTGCTTGCCGAGGAGCAGAAGTAGCATCTGCGTTCGATGCCTGCTCATTCGCTCGGATGCAAGAAGGCTCGCTTCGGCGGGCCTTCTTCTTATATATAATCGTGTCGTTCATCCCGCATCTCGTGCGTCGTTCGCGCCGTCCGAGGAGCGGATCCATCGATGCGGCCGATGTCGGTTCGGCCGGGGAAGCGAGCGAGGGGACCTTCATGTCGAATCAGTTCAAGAGCGGCTTCGTGACGCTGGTCGGACGCCCTAACGTGGGGAAGTCATCGCTGATCAATGCCGTGGTCGGACATAAGGTCGCCATTACGTCGAGCACCGCTCAGACCACACGCCATCGCTTCCGCGCCATTCTCACGACCGATGACGCGCAGGTCGTCATGGTCGACACGCCGGGCCTGCACAAACCGCATGACGCCCTGGGCGAAGAGCTCAACACCTCCGCCATCATGGCGCTCGAAGACGTCGATGTCGTCGCGTTCGTGGTGGATGCGAGCCAGCCTTTCGGCCACGGCGACGAATGGGTCGCGAACCAGGTGCGCGCGGCGAAGGCCCCGCGCAAGATCCTCGTGCTCAGCAAGGCCGACCTAGTGGATGCGCAGATCGTGGAGGACCAGCTCAATGCTGCCCGTGCCCTCGATTCCTGGGACGACGAGATCGTCCTGTCCGCGAAAACCGGTTTCAACGTCGACGGATTCGTCCAGGCGGTCATCGCAGCCCTGCCCGCAGGGCCCAAGTGGTTTCCCGACGACATGGATACCGACCAGCCGTTCGAGGTCATCGTCGCAGAGTTCATCCGCGAGAAGATCCTGCGCAGCTATCGCGACGAAGTGCCTCACAGCATCGGCGTCGTCGCCGACGACCTCGAATACGACCGCGCCAAAGACATGTATCGTATCTATGCCACCGTCTTCGTCGAGCGCGACAGCCAGAAAGGCATCATCATCGGCAAGGGCGGCGCGGCCATCAAGCGCGTCGGCATCGAGGCGCGCCTCGACCTCGAGCAGATGCTCGGCTGCAAGGTGTTTCTCGATCTGCAGGTCAAGGTCAAGAAGAACTGGCGTCGCGATCTGAACCAGATCCGCCGTTTCGGATACGGCGAAGGCATCTAGAACCGGACTCCCGTCGCCGCGCGGGACGGCATGCTTGAAAGGAGGGCTTCCATGGCCGGATATTGCACATGGTGCGGCGCGCGCCTCGACGAGAACGCGCGGTACTGCCCGTCATGCGGCGCGCGCACGACCCAGGTCGTGACCGTGGACGGCTCTCCCGATGCGGTCGATCCCCTGCGCGGTCTCGATATCGTGGAGGGTGAGCGCCTTCCTGTCGAGGACACGCAGCGCATGAAGATCACCGAGATGTCCGACAAGGTCGTCGTCTCCTCGGGAAAGGCGCGTCGCTTCACGCAGGACACCGCCGTTCCCAAGCGGCGTGCGGCGATCCTCGTGCCGATCGCGCTCGTCGTCATCGTCTGCGCGCTCGTCGCGGGCTACCTCCTGTCCACGACGAAGGCTTCCGATGCGCCTTCAGCGCCCCCGGCCGCATCGGGCGGTTCCGCGAACGATGCCGCAGATTCGCCCGAGAGCGATGCGCCTTCGGCGGAGCCTGCGGCCATCGTGAACGACACGGCGTCGACAGCTCTGTCCGAAGACGAGGCCTATACGGCGCTGACCGGCTACTACGATAAGCTCGACGGGTTCCGCTCACGCCTGCTTTCCTGTGTCGACGATTACAACGGCACCTTCGAGTCCTCGTCCATGAGCGACCGCCAGGCGGCCTACGAGAAGGCCAAGGCCCTCGAGGACGACGTCTCGTCCACATGCGATGAGATGCGCGGCCTCGTGTTCGCGCCCAGCAGCGCTTACGAAACGGACAGGGCGACCCTCATCGAGCTGTACGGCTACATGCTCGGACGCATCTCTCCTCTGGTCGATTCCTGGGAGCTCGATCTGACCTTCGACGATCCTTCGGCCCATACCGACGATATCCTCGCGAAGCTGAGCGAGCATTACGTCAACGGAGCGAACCCGAACGTCGAACGCTACGACAGGCTTCACGCGACGGCGCGTCCCCAGAAACGCTGACATCCATCGCGCCCGCCTGTTCGACGAGCCCCTGCTTTTTCCATTCGCTCGATGTTCCGACGTCCTGCCGGCGCCATGCCGAGCCGTATACTGGCAGGCATGACACGATCCTGATGGGGCGCCATCCCCGCGAAAGGAACCCGAATGCCGAGGACCATCGCCGTTATCGACGGAAACTCCCTGATGCACCGTGCGTATCATGCGGTGCCGCCCACCATGAACGCCGTCGACGGCACGCCGACCAACGCTGCGTTCGGGTTCATGTCGATGCTGCTCAAATTCTACGAGGACGCGCGTCCCGACGCCATCGTCTGCGCATTCGATGCCGGCAAGCCCACGCACCGCATCGAGGCGATGAAGGCGTACAAGGCCCAGCGCCCTCCGATGGACGACGAGCTGCGCGTGCAGTTCCCCGTCATCGAAGGCCTGCTCGATGCCATGGGCATTCCCGTCGTGAAGGTCAAGGGCTGGGAAGGAGACGATATCCTCGGCACCATCGCGGCGCGCGACGAGGCGCTCGGCTGGAACACGCTGCTCGTCACCGGCGATAAAGACGCCTATCAGCTCGTTTCCGACCATACGCGCGTCGTGACGACCAGGAAGGGCATCACCGATGTCGTGATCTACGGTCCCGACGAGGTGCTCGAACGGTATGGCGTGACCGCGGCGCAGTTCCCCGACTTCCTCGGGTTGCAGGGCGATACGGCCGACAACATTCCCGGCGTGCCGGGCATCGGGCCGAAGACCGCCACCAAGCTGCTGCAGGCCTATGGGAGCATGGACGGCATCTACGAGAACCTCGACAAGCTCAAGGGAAAGCAGCTCCAGAACCTCGCCGACAACCGCGATCAGGCCTACCTGAGCCGCGATCTCGCGGTCATCGTGCAGGATCTCGACTTCGAGCTCGATCTCGAATCCGCGGCGTTTCCCTCCTTCGAGGCCTCCGCGGTCGCAGAGGCCTTCGGCGCGGTTCAGTTCTCGTCCCATCTGGCGCGCGTGCTCGCGCTTATCGGCGGGGAAGGGGATCTTCCCTCGGCCGCGTCGATCGAGCTGCCCGACATCGATCCCGCGACGGGCGATGCGGCCCGGGCGTTGCTCGAGGCATGGCTCGCGCCGCGCGCCGATGCGGTCCCCTCCATGCTCGCGGACGAAGGCGCGCCCGTGCTCGGCGTCGAGGTCGTGGAGCCTGCGCAGGCATCTCTCTTCGAAAGCGCGTGCATCGCCTTCGTGTCCGACGGGCATGACGTCGCCCGTTTCGAGAACGAGGATGCGATCGCCGCCGTGGCCCGCATCGTGCGCGACGGGTGCTTCTGCACGCTCGATGCGAAGGCGACGATGCAGCGCGCGTATCCTCCCGATTCTTCGCGCGAGGCCTTCGTCGCTCCTGCCGAGCTTCTGTCGGCGCGCGCCTTCGACATCGGGCTTTCGGCCTATCTGCTCCAGTCGAACGCGTCTTCGTACGATTACGCCACGCTGTGCGAGGAATACCTGGCGGCGTCCCTGCCTGCCTTCGACGACGCGTGCGACGAGGCCTGCGCGCACGCTTTCGTGGCGCCCCGCCTGGCCCGCGCCCTCGATGGCGCCATGGCGCGCGATGCCGAAGAGGCCTCGCCTGACGGGACGTCCGGCCGCTCCGTCGGCACGCGCTCCTGCTACTACGACATCGACCTTCCCCTGGTGCCGGTCCTCGCCGTCATGGAGCGCGTCGGCGCGCGCATCGACGTCGACGCCCTCGCCGAGATGGGCCGTTCCGTCGCCGAGGAGATCGACGGCATCCGCACGCGCGTCTTCGAGCTCGCAGGAGAGGAATTCAACCTGGATTCCCCTAAGCAGCTTTCCGTCGTCCTCTTCGAAAAGCTGGGGCTTCCGCACGGCAAGAAGACCCAGCGCGGATATTCGACGGATGCGAAGACCCTTTCGAAGCTCGAGGACGTGCATCCCATCGCGCGCGAGATCCTGCGTTACCGCGAGCTCGCGAAGATGGAATCGACCTATATCGAGGCGCTGCCGCGCATGCGCGCGGGCGACGGTCTCGTGCATACCCATTTCAACCAGACGGTCACGACCACAGGACGTCTGTCCTCATCCGATCCGAACCTGCAGAACATTCCCGTGCGCACCGAGTTCGGCCGCCGCATCAGAGGGTGCTTCGTGCCTCTGCGCACAGGCGATCTCTTCATGTCGGCGGATTATTCCCAGATCGAGCTTCGGCTTCTCGCGCACTTGTCGCGAGACGAGCACCTCGTGCATGCCTTCTGCTCCGGCGCCGACTTCCACGCCTCGACCGCCGCGCTCGTCTTCGGCGTGCCCCTCGAAGAGGTCACGCCGTCCATGCGCAGCCGCGCGAAGGCCGTCAACTTCGGCATCGTGTACGGCCAGCAGGCTTTCGGCCTGGCTCAGAACCTGGGTATCGGCTTCAAGGAAGCCCAGGAGATGATCGATCGCTACTTCGAAGCCTATCCCGGCGTGCGCGCATTCCTCGACGGCACGGTGGAGGAGGCGCGCGCGTGCGGATATGCGACGACCATGTTCGGGCGGCGCCGGCATATTCCCGAGCTCAAGGCGAAGAACCCGGCCCAGCGCGGCTTCGGCGAGCGCACGGCGATGAACCATCCGATGCAGGGCACCGCGGCCGACATCGTCAAGATGGCCATGAACGAGGTCCAGCGCAGGCTCGTCGACGGCGGCTTCGCCGCACAGGTCATGATTCAGGTCCACGACGAGCTCGACCTGAGCGTCCCGGTCTCCGAGCTCGATGCGGTCGGCGCGCTCGTGCGCGATGCGATGACGAACGTCGTCACGCTCGAGGTTCCCTTGATCGTCGATGTCCAGAGCGCGAAGACCTGGGCCGAGGCGCATTAGCGCCCGCGCGGCGCCTTGTCGGCGTTTTGCGATGAAACGGCGAATTCATCAGGTGATAGTGCGCTTGCCGGGCAACTAGCGTACAATTGGACGGCTGCTTGAAGGTCGCCGGAAAGTCTCCTGCGTCCCTTTCCCCTTGGACGTTCGTCTGCTTCGAACCGTCGTCCCGATGGCGCGCATTCGCAGAAGCCCGTATCTTGCGAAAAATATGGCCACGGTCGCAATAGTCGTTGACGCGATTTGGTGGCGTATGTACAATATCGGCTTGCGTTTTGACTCATTCAAGGAGATTTACATGTACGCAATCGTTAAAACCGGTGGTAAGCAGTATAAGGTGGCTCCTGGCGATAAGATCAACATCGAGAAGATCGATGTCGAGCCGGGCCAGCACATCGAGCTTGAAGCCATCTGCGTCGTCGACGGTGCTTCCGTCGAGCTTACCGATGCCGCGAAGACCAAGGTCGTCGCGACCGTCCTCGAGCAGTTCAAAGGCGAGAAGCAGCTCGTCTTCAAGTTCAAGAAGCGCAAGAACTACAAGAGGCTCCGCGGTCATCGCCAGAGGCTGACCCGCATCCAGATCACCCAGATCGGCGACGTTACGTACGAAGCTCCCGTCAAGGCCGCGCCTGCTGAAGCCGCGCAGACCGAAGAATAACGAAGGGCAGGTAGTATCATGGCACATAAGAAGGGTCTCGGCTCCTCCCGCAACGGGCGCGATTCTCACGCGCAGCGACTCGGCGTCAAGCGTTTCGGCGGCGAGCACGTCATCCCCGGCAACATCATCGTCCGTCAGCGCGGCACCCATTTCCATCCCGGCGCGAATGTCGGCCGCGGCAAAGACGACACCCTGTTCGCTCTGGTCGAGGGTCAGGTCGTGTTCAGGAAGCAGACGCGTCGCACCAAGAAGCCCCGTCGCATCGTGAGCGTCGTTCCCGTTTCCGAGGAAGCCGCTGAATAGCTTCCTCGCATTTTCAGCGATACCGCATGAGAGCTCGCCTAGGCGGGCTCTTTGCATATACAATGGCATGTCAATCGACCGAAGACGCGCGCGGATAAGGGTGAGCGAATGTTTACGGACAAGGTCCATATCTACGTCAGGGGCGGCGACGGCGGGGCCGGCTGCATGAGCTTCCGTCGGGAAGCCCATGTCCCGAAGGGCGGACCCGACGGCGGCGACGGCGGGCACGGCGGCAACGTCGTCGTACAAGCCGACGCAGCGCTTTCCTCGCTCATACAATATCGGTACAAGCACCACTTCAAAGCCGAGCGGGGCACGCACGGCAAGGGAAGCCGCATGCATGGCGCACGCGGCGAGGATCTGATCCTCAAGGTGCCGCTCGGCACGATCGTGCGCGAATGGAACGATGATTCCAAGGAGACCGGCGCGCTCATCGCGGATCTGACGCACGACGGCGAGCGCGTCACGGTTGCCAACGGCGGCATGGGCGGCCGTGGCAACATCCACTTCGTCACGTCGACCCGTCGCGCGCCTTCGTTCGCCGAGCTTGGCGAACCGGCATCCGAATCTTGGATCGAGCTCGAGATGAAGCTCATGGCCGACGCTGCGCTCGTCGGCATGCCGTCGGTCGGCAAGAGCTCGCTCATCGCCCGCATCAGCGCGGCGCGCCCCAAGATCGCCGATTATCCGTTCACGACGCTCGTTCCGAATCTCGGCGTGGTCAAGGGCGACGAATACGATTTCGTCGTCGCTGATGTCCCGGGCCTGATCGAAGGCGCATCCGAGGGTAGGGGGCTTGGGCATGAATTCCTGCGCCATATCGAACGGACCGCGCTTATCGTCCATGTGGTCGACATGACCGGCGGATACGAAGGCCGCGATCCGGTGGAGGATTACCGCATCATCAACCGCGAGCTCGAGATGTACGCTTCCGACCTCGCGTCTCGGCCTCGCATCGTCGTGGCGAACAAATGCGATGCTCCCGGGGTGGAAGATGCCGTCCGTCGACTCGAAGCCGAGGTACGCTCCGATGCCGTTGCGGCCGCCGACGGGAACGAGTATGCCGACAGCGTCGCGGAGGCCAAGGTCTACCGCATAAGCGCGCTTACGGGCGAAGGCATCGACCCTCTCGTCCATGCGCTCGGAGAAAAGGTCCACGAGCTGCGCGAGGCCGCCCGCGTCCAGGAGTCCGAGAGGGTCGCATACGAGCAGGTCTGGGAACATGAGCGCGAAGCGCGCGACAAGCGCTTCTCGGTCCATCGGCTCTCCGAAGGAATCTTCCGCGTGGAAGGCCCGCAGATCGAGCGCTGGGTCGTGCAGACCGACTGGGGAAACGAGGAGGCGCTCTCGTTTCTGCAGCACCGCTTCGGGCGCATCGGTCTCGAAAAGCGTCTCGTCGCCGCAGGTGCGCGCAATGGAGACGAGATCCGCATTCTCGGCCGCGCCTTCGAATTCGAAACGGCCGACGATGCGGACGATGCGTTCAGGGAGCTCGATCTGTGATGGCTCGTGCGCCACGCGAAAGAGCCGGCGGCACCGCCCGCATCGCGATCATCAAGGTCGGATCCTCGACGCTCACGGGCGATTCCGGGCGCATAGAGGAGCCGTATCTCGTCGACCTTGCACGCCAGATCCATGCGGCGCGTGCGGCGGGATGGCGGGTCGTGCTTGTGAGCTCGGGATCCATCCCCGCAGGGCTTGAGACCCTGGGGCTTCCCGTGGAACGTCCTCGCGACATGCCGACGGTGCAGGCCGCGGCCTCCGTCGGCCAGCGTGCGCTGCTCTCCGCGTACGACAAGGTCTTCTCGCTGTACGGCATCACGATCTCGCTCGTGCTGCTCACGCGCCGCGACACGGCCGATCGCCACGCGTATCTGCACGCGCGCGACACGTTTCGGCGTCTGCTCGAACTCGGCGTCGTCCCTATCGTCAACGAGAACGACACCGTATCGGTCGAGCAGATCAGATTCGGCGACAACGATACGCTCGCAGCCCTGGTCGCGTGCATGATAGATGCCGACCGGGTCGTCATCCTCTCCGACATCGACGGCCTATACACGGCGAATCCCCAGACCGATCCCGATGCGCGGCTGCTTTCCCGCGTCACGCACGTCACGTCGCGGATCATGGAAGGCGCGTCGGGGCCGGGCAGCACGGTCGGTTCGGGCGGCATGGTCACGAAACTCACGTCGGCCCGCGTGCTCGAGGCCGCCGGCATCCCGCTCGTGATCTGTCAGGGGCGCGCCACCGACGCCGTTGCGTCGGCGCTTGCGGACGAACCTTCGATCGGCACCTTCTTCGAAGCGCGCGAGAAACGTCATGAAATGACGCCGCGCAAGCTCTGGATCGCGCTGGGCAATTCGGTCAAAGGCCGTCTGATCATCGACGAAGGCGCGGCGTGCGCCCTCGTCGAAGGCGGATCGTCTCTGCTCGGCGTCGGCGTCGTCGACGCCGTCGGGGAATTCGCCGCAGGCGACGTCATCGACGTCGCGACGCCTGCCGGCGGCGTTCTGGCTCGAGGTCTCGCGAAGGTCTCGTCCGAAGCGGCGCGCATCGAGAAGGGGACCGTCGTGCATCGAGATGAATTGGTGGTGTTCGAATGACGAGGGAATCCGAATCTTCCGGCATCCGGGCGCTCGCTCTCGCGGCCAAGGAGGCGTCGCGCGCCGTCGCATCGAGTTCGGTCGAGGTGCGCGATCAGGCCCTTAGGCTCATGGCAGGATGCCTGCGCGCGCACAAGGACGGCATCTGCGCCCAGAACGCGCGCGATATCGAGGCCGGACGTGCGGCCGGCATGGCGCCGTCGCTCATCGATCGCTTGCTCTTGACGCCCGAGCGCGTCGAATCCATGGCATGCGCCCTGGAGGATCTCGTCGCGCTTCCCGATCCGATCGGGCGCGTCCTTGAAGAACGCACGATCGACGAAGGCCTCCGTCTCGCGAAGGTCAGCGTGCCGCTCGGGCTCGTCGCCGTCATCTACGAGGCGCGTCCGAACGTCACGGCCGACGCGGCCGGCATCTGCTTGAAGGCGGGCAACGCCTGCGTGCTGCGCGGCGGCTCGCAGGCGCGGCTCAGCAACGTCGCCATCGCGGATGCGCTGCGCGAAGGCGTCGTGTCCGCCGGACTTCCCGCCGACGCGGTCAGCCTCGTTGCGGACGCGGGCCATGCGTCCGCCGACGAGCTCATGGGGCTTCGCGGCACGGTCGACGTGCTCATTCCTCGCGGAAGCGCGGCTCTTATCGGCCATTGCGTTGAACATGCGAAGGTCCCGGTCATCGAAACCGGGGTGGGCAACTGCCATGTCTACGTGCACGGATCGGCCGACCCGTCCATGGCGCGCGATATCCTCGTCAACGCCAAGACCCAGCGCATCGGCGTGTGCAATGCCTGCGAATCCCTGCTCTACGACGCATCGCTTGCCGATGCGCCGGGAGCCCCCCTTGCGGTGATCCTGCGTGCGTTGACGGATGCCGGCGTCACGCTCCATGCCGACGACCGTACGGCGGCCCTGCTCGACAAGGAGGGCATTCCCTTCCGCGCCGCCGAGCAGAGCGATTGGGGGCGCGAGTACCTCTCCCTGGATATAAGCGTGAAGTCCGTGCACGATGTCCGCGAGGCCATCGCGCACGTCAACCGCTATGGAACAGGGCATTCCGAATGCATCGTCGCCGACGAGGACGACCCTCGGGGCCATGATGCCGTGCAGGCTTTCCTTCGCGATGTGGATGCGGCCGTCGTATACGCGAATGCTTCGACGCGCTTTTCCGACGGAGGATGCTTCGGTCTCGGTGCCGAGATCGGCATATCGACCCAGAAGCTTCACGTGCGCGGGCCGTTCGCGACCGATGCGCTGACGTCGACCAAGTATATCGTGCATGGCTCAGGCCAGGTCAGAAAGTAGCGAGGCATGATGAACGCCGGTCTTTCCGCATACGCATCCCGTCCGGGGGATCCCGTGCGCGTATCGCCCCGGTTCGATCGATTGGGCTTCGACGATCCAGACGCGTCGTTTCGCCTCGGCATCATGGGCGGTACGTTCGACCCGATTCATGTGGGGCATCTTGCCTGCGCCGAACAGGTTGCCGATCGATTCGGGCTCGACGGCGTCGTCTTCATGCCGACGGGCGATCCATGGATGAAGCACGGCTCGCCCGTGACTGCGGCCGAGCTTCGGTACGAAATGGTGCGTCTCGCCATCGAGGGGAACGCACGGTTCGATGCAAGCCGGCTCGAGATCGATCGACCAGGTCGGACGTACACGGTTGACACCCTGCGCGAACTGCGCGCTCACTTTCCCGAGAACGTCGAGCTGTTCTTCGTGTCCGGGGCGGATGCGCTGTTCCGCATCCTCGAATGGCGCCATGCCGACGAGCTGGGGCGCCTGGCGCATCTGGTGGGCGTGACCAGGCCTGGATTCGAAGTGACCGATTCGCGGCGCCGCTACATGCGTACGCACGCGGGTATCTTCCGCGTGTCCGAGGTCGAGATCACGGCGCTGTCCATTTCTTCGACCGATCTGCGCCGCATGGTGTCCGAGGGTCGCTCCGTCCGTTATCTCGTGCCGCGCGAGGTGTTCGACTTCATCCGCGACCGCGGCCTCTACCGGACGGTTTCCCGATAGCCTGAGGAGGTTTCGTTCATGGACGCCGAACGATTCGAAGAGATGCGCATGCGGCTCGAGGAACGCCTGAAGCCGTCGCGCTATCGCCATAGCCTGGGCGTGTCCCAAACCGCCGTCCGTCTCGCCCGCATCTACGGCATCGATGAAGATGCCGCGGCCGTAGCGGGGCTTCTGCATGACTGGGACAAGGCGCTTTCCACCGACGAGCTGCGTCGCAAGGCGAAAAAGCTCGGTTGCGCCCCGAAATACGTGCGCAAGAACGCGCCGGGGGTGCTGCATTCGTTCACGGCCGCGGCGACGTTGCGCGACGAATTCCCGGAGCTTTCCGACGCCGTCCTGCAGGCCGTCGCGCGCCATACCTGCGGCGCAGAGGACATGAGCGGACTCGACATGGTGGTCTTCATCGCGGACATGATAGAGCCGGGGCGTACGTATCCGCACGCCCAAGCTTTGCGCGATGCGGTGGGAACGGTAAGCCTCGACGAGCTTTTCTTCCAGGCCTACGCATCCACGCTGCGTTATCTCATCGGTGCCGGCATGGTCGTCTATCCTGATTCGCTTTCCGTATACAACGCGCTTGCGCTCAAGCGCGCCTGCGCAGGAAAGTCCGCATAGGGCGGATTCGCCCCTCGGGTCGTTCGCCATCGCTTCCGAGGATGCGGCATTCGCTGCGACGCGGCGGTGCGTGCGACGCAACGGCACGGCATGCGTTTAGCGCGAACGTCACGTGCGCATCGTGCGAGATGCGTGTCCAGCTGGTATCCTATTCGTTCGAATGCAATGCGGCCGACAGGGTCGCTTCGACGGAAGGAAATCAACGTGGCTCAGGATAAAGGCCTCTCATCATTGGATAAGGCGCTCATCGCCGCCCGCGCGGCGGACGGCAAGAAAGCGACCGACATCATCATCCAGGACGTGCGCGACCTCGTCGACGTGACCGATTACTTCGTCATCGTCACGGCGCAGAATAATCGCCAGATCAGCGCGGTTCTCAATGCGATCGAGGAAGAGGAGCTCAAACAGGCGGGCGTGAAGCCGTTCGGCGTCGAGGGCGCTCGGGAAGGCTTCTGGGCGCTGCTCGATTTCGGCGACTTCATCGTGCATATCTTCCAGCCCGAAGGACGCGATTACTATCGCCTCGAAGAGGTTTGGACGGATGCCCCGCGCGTCGACTTCGAGCTCGAAGGCTCCCAGGACGAGGCGGCCGCTCCCGCCGCCGACGCTTCGACCGAGGAGTAGGCATGGAGAAGCCCGCGATCGGCATCGTCTGCGCCACCGAGACCGAGCGCGACCCGTTCCTTGCACGCATGTCCGACGTGCGCGAGCATGCGCACGGCATGCTCGTCGCCTACGAAGGCCGCCTCTCGGGTGCCGACGTCTTCCTTGCATTCAGCGGAATCGGCAAAGTCAACGCCGCGATCGCGACGCAGACGCTCATCGATTCGTTCGGCGCGGGCGTCGTCGTGAATGCGGGGACGGCGGGCGCCCTGGTCGAGGGGCTCGACGTCTGCGATATCGTCGTGGCCGACCGGAGCGCCTATCATGACCTGGACGCCTCGTTCATGTCCGATTCCCACATGACCGTCTCTCCCGAAGAATGGTTCGCCTCGGACGAATCTCTGCTCGAAACGGCGCGCGAGGTCGCCGCGTCGTTCGGACGCACCGTCGGATTCGGCTGCATGGTGACGGGGGAGCGATTCATCGGCGAGGGCGACCATGAGAAGCTCGCGCGCTCTCTGGCGCCTCTGTCCGCCGACATGGAAACGGCCGCGATGGCGCACGTCTGCAAGGTCTTGGGAGCCGGCTTCATCTCGGTCAGGGGTGTGACCGACACGCCTGCCGATCCGGGATTCGATGTCTATCTGCGCAATCGCGAAGCCGCTGCCGCCGTCGCCGAACGATTCGTCGAAGCGATGGTGGCTCGCCTGTCCGCTTCCTGCTGATCGCCTGCCGTCTTCCTGTCCGATATGCACGCATGCATAGGTGTGTGCTTTTCTAGCCATCGTTTTTCTCGAGTACTTTATTAGAATAGAGTGATAAAGTGCCCTTACGTACATGGAGCATCTCTTCATCGGTGCTTCATGCAGAATCCGACGGAGGGGATGGCGGACATGAGGAATATCACGCTTGCGGAAGGCGAATATCTGCAGCCCGGGCAACTGCCTCGCCAAGGGTCGCTTCCTGCTGCGGTGCTCGAGAGCGCTGCGGGCATCGTGGCGGAGGTGCGAAAGCGCGGAGATGCCGCGTTGAAGGATTTCTGCCTCGCATTCGACGGCATCGAGGTCGAGGATTTCCGCGTCGATCCCGCGCTCGTCGACGCCGCCTTCGAGCGCGTGGACGCGCGTTTCGTCGAAGCGCTTGAGAAAGCCGCACGTCAGATCAAGGAATTTCACGAGAGGGAAGTGACGCAGTCTTGGATTTCCACAAGACCTGACGGCACGATCCTCGGTGTCAAGGTGACGCCCGTCGCTGCAAGCGGCGTCTACGTTCCCGGCGGGCGCGCGCAGTATCCCTCGACGGTGCTTATGGACGTGATACCTGCCAAGGTCGCCGGCGTGGAGAAGGTCGTCATGGTCACGCCTCCTCAGAAGGGAGGCGGCATCTCCCCCTATACGTTGGCCGCCGCCAAGGTCGCCGGCGTGAGCGAGATCTACGCGGTAGGCGGCGCGCAGGCCATCGCCGCGCTCGCCTACGGAACCGAATCGATTCCCAAAGTCGATACGATCGTCGGGCCGGGCAACGCCTATGTCGCCGCAGCCAAGCGCCTGGTGTCGGGCGATGTCGGGATCGATATGGTCGCCGGCCCCTCCGAGGTCTGCGTCCTCGCCGATTCCACGGCGCTTCCTGCGGTCGTGGCCGCCGATCTCATGGCTCAGGCCGAACACGACCCGCTCGCCGCCTGCTACCTTGTGACCTGCGATGCTGCGCTTGCTGCTCAGGTGCAGGAACTTCTGCCTTCGATGGTCGAGGCGAGTCCGCGCGCAGGCATCACCGCCGCATCCCTTGCAGACGAAGGGGTCGTCATCGTCGCTCCGACGCTCGATCAGGCGGTCGATGCCGTGAATGTGATCGCTCCCGAGCACCTCGAGCTTCACTGCGCCGATGCCATGAGCCTGCTCGGCCGCATCCGTAACGCCGGCGCCATCTTCATCGGTCCCTGGTCGAGCGAGCCTTTGGGAGACTACGTCGCCGGGCCGAACCACACGCTTCCGACGGGCGGCACGGCGGCCTTCTCCAATCCGCTGTCCGTGGATGATTTCGTGAAGCGCTCGTCCATTATCTGCTACACCCCTGAAGGGCTTGCTGCCGACGGTCCTGCCGTCCAGGTCATGGCGCAGGCCGAAGGCCTGTGGTCGCATGCGCTTTCCGTCGGCCTGCGACGCAGGATCCTCGAAGAGGGCGAAGCCTCGCTCGCTTCGATCGCTCCCGCCGATCTGCATCGCATCGCTTGGCCGTTCGATCTCGACCGACCGAAGGCGTAGCGTCGCCGTCCCTATGAGAGGGCGCGACGGACGTGCACGGTTTTCCGTCGCGGGTCAGATCCTCTGCTCGCCGGCCGTTTCCGCCGGCATGCCGCTCTGCGTTCGAGCACCGAGCGCGATCCGGCGAAGGGGATGCTTGTGGAGCGTCTATGCCTTTGCGCGGCGCGACAGGCTTCTTCGCGCTCGCGCGAGCGCTGTCATGTGGTATCATGCCATCCGTCACAAGAGGGGACGTAGGTCCTCCACCTGGTTCGGCCATGCCGATGGGTTCTTCGAATAGATCCACGTTTCGAATTCCCTGTCGCATGCCGCGCAGGGAATTTTTTCTAGCGGCCGGAAACGGCCAAGGAGGTGAGCGCAATAGCAGCTCAAGAGCCTAGGCTCAATGGCGAGATCAGGGTGAGCGAGTGTCGTCTCATCGGCTATGACGGCGTTCAGATGGGCATCTTCAGCACGCGCGAGGCGCTTCGCATCGCCGAGACGGAGGGTTTCGACCTCGTCGAGATCGCGCCTAACGCCAATCCTCCCGTGTGCCGCATCATGGATTACGGGAAGTTCAAATACGATCAGGCCATCAGGGCGAAGCAGGCGCGTAAGAACCAGACCAAGGTCGAAATCAAGGAAATGAAGTTCCGCCCGAAGATCGATATCGGGGATTACACGACCAAGAAGAAGCATGTCCTGCGCTTCCTCGCCGATGGCGCCAAAGTCAAGATCACCATTATGTTCCGTGGACGCGAGATGGCGCATCCCGAACAGGGTCTTTCCATTTTGGAACGCCTCGCGGACGACCTGAAGGACGTTGCGGTCATCGAAAGCGCTCCTAAGATGGAGGGACGCAATATGCATATGATGATCGCGCCGCTTCCATCGGCGGCGAAGAAGGCTCCCAAGGGCCAGGCGAAGGAAAGCGACAAGGTCGAAGAATAATCGGCGTTAAGGTATGAATGAGAAAGGAACCCTCATGCCTAAGATGAAGACTCACAGCGGCAGCAAGAAGCGCTTCCGCGTTACGGGCACCGGCAAGATCGTCCGTGGCAAGGCCTACAAGAGCCACATCAAGACCAAGAAGAGCCCCAAGCGCATCCGTGGTTTCCGCCACGACGGCCTGGTCTCCAGCGCCGACAAGAAGGTCGTCCGCGCCCGTCTCTGCAAATAATAGAGTAGGAAGTGAATTTCAATGCCTCGTGTAAAGCGTGCAGTCAACGCTCATAAGAAGCGTCGCGTCGTTCTGAGCCGTGCCAAGGGCTACTATGGCGCCAAGTCCCGTTCGTATCGTGCGGCTAAAGAGCAGGTCCAGCATTCGCTGCAGTACGTCTATCGCGATCGTCGCAATAAGAAGCGCGAAATCCGCCGCCTTTGGATCACCCGCATCAACGCGGCCGCCCGCATCAGCGGCCTGTCCTACTCCAAGTTCATGAACGGGCTCAAGAAGGCCGGGATCACCCTCGACCGCAAGGTCCTCTCCGACATGGCGATCACCGATCCCGATGCATTCGCCCAGCTGGTCGAGGTTGCCAAGAAAGCCCTCTAGGCCGAGCATACGGTTCTTGCCTGTTAGGAAGAAGCCCCGTCAGGGGCTTCTTTCATATATCCTCGCGCGTAGACGAGCGTTCGTTCGTTGCTCCAGGTCGTGTACGAACAGGTGCAGAACACGAAGAGGCTGTCTTCAGCGCGCGGTTCGCCCGCATGTCCGTCTGCGCATGCCGTCGGTCCTCCTTCGATTCCGCATGCATCATCCGCGGCCTGCCTGCCGACGTACGTCGGCAGCGTCGCGTTCTGCTTCGACTTCTGCAGTTCCTTGAATCCGCAGCGATTCGCTATGGCGGCCATGGATCCTTCGAGGTCGTTCATGCTGATGCCGAGGTTTTCGATTCCTGTCCGGGATGCGTCCACGGTTTCCGCGGCGAAGAATTCGAGGACGATGTCGCCTGCAGGCGTCCGCAAGGTTCCGCGCAATCGATCGCTTCTCCAGTCCTCATCTCGGTAGTTCTCGAAATCGCCGAACATGCCGCCGTCGATCGGCCCGAGGTTGTGTCCGTAGACGATGAAGCATCCCGGCGTATCGCTTAGAGAATTCCCGCAGGCTGCGTCCAGATAGGGGCATCCCACGAAACTTCTCCGTCCTTGGAAGTCGTGGGAAAGATACCAGTCCGGATACCCGGGCGGACTTGCGACGACGACGTGGTCGATGCGTGTTCCCGGCACATCGATCCATCCAATCGCATCGGGATTCACCATAGCGAGGCGTTGCCAAGGGTCGCTTCCATCGTCGCCGGCGGCCGCGCCTGCCGGCGGCTCGTTGCTTCGAGCTGCCGGCATATCTCCGCGATCGTTCGACGCATTCCCGTCGAAGGGGGATCTAGCTCCTTGGTCTGCAGGCGCGCGGGCGATGAAGATGGCTCCTCCGAGGGCCAGCAGGATGCATGCTGCGCCGATGGTATAGAGGAATCGTGCTCTCATATGCGATGTCGCTCTCTGCCGATGCCTACCAGCGATAGCGCGACGCGCTTTTGGATGCGGATCTCCGTTTTCTCAGGACGGCCGATCCTGCAACGATGAGAAGCCCTGCGCCGATCGTCGCTGCGATCTCTTTCCCATGTTCAAGAACGAACAGCCCGGTCTTCGGGAGCGGTCCCCGAGGAGATTCCCTCGGCGCGACGGAGACGGTTTGGCTTGCTGCGTCCATGTCTTCGTGCGTTGCCACGACGTCGTCTTTTTCGAGAAGCCGTTCATATACGACGATCTTCTTTCCGCCTAGATCGCCTGCATCGATGTCGAAGGGGACATCGCACGTACCCTTCGACTCCTGAGGCGTGAATTCCACCTGCGCCGTTGCTTGGGTACCGTTCACGACGAGCTCTTTGCCGCTCTCCTTGTCCATGAGCCGCCCCTCGATGCGATAGGTCGTGCCGGGCTCGAGGTCTTCATAGGCGACCGTATCGATTATGCGTCGGTCGGCAGTCGGGTCTATGATCGCATCGCCGTCGTCGGCATCCTTGGCGACGGTGCCGATGCGGGGCGTCTTCACGACCATGTCGTCGTCCTCGATGGTTCCCAGATCGATGGTCTTTGCATGGGAAATGATCGTGATGTGCTTCTGCGTCACGAGCTCCTTGCCTTCGTTGGCGGCGCATCGCAGCTCCTCGAGCGTGTAGGAGTCATAGGGCAGGGCGCCGAGATCGTCATGGGGCTCTTGTCCGTCGGCGCGATTCTTCACGCCATAGAACCAGACGCCTCGTTTCGGGAGCGAGGATCTGCCGGCATCTTCATCCAATGCCGAATCGTTCCCATTCGTCTCGAGCGTATGGAGGGTATGCTCCGCCGACGTCGATGCGATTCCGTTCTCGTCGGTCACGATGACATGCTTTTCGCCCGTCGTTTCGGACGTGAGCGCGAACACGACGTTCGGCATCGTTTCCTGTCCGGAGCTCGCGCGCTTCACAAAGGAGATGTCTCCACGTTTGATCTGTTCTTTTGCGCGCGGCGCTTTCACGACGGCATGATGGTCGGATACATCTACGCGAGCTTCGAACGCATCATCGATCAGGTACCCTTCGGGCGCGACCGTCTCGCGAACCACGTAGCGACCGTAGGGGAGCGCGTCGTCTTTCGTCATCGCGAAGCCGTTCGCATCGGTCGTCAGCGATAGGGCGACCTCTCCCTTCTTGACGATTGCGCCATTGACGATGATGGGCTCCGGATTATCCGACGTTATGTCATAGGTCGCGCGCTCGAGCGCTGCTTTGCCCGAGGGTTCGGGCCTATCCGTTTCCTTGTCGAGCTTTTGCAGGGATATTCCTCCACGTTTGACGCGTTCGGAAACGGTTGCAGGGTTCACGACGAGGCGAGGGTTCTGGGATGCATCGGATAGATCGAGGCGTATCGTATCGTCGACGGGCAGGTATCCTTGGGGCGCCTCGACCTCTCGCATCTCGATTCGGCCGAGGGGTATCGCAGGCTTTCCATCATGGAAGAACAGCGCGTCTCCTTCGGTCTTGTGCGCTTCGTCGAATCGGATGATGCCGTGCGTATCGGTCTTGAATCTCCAGGTGCGCATCGCGCGGTCGCTCGTTCCCGGATAGAACGTCGCTTCGAAGACGGCGCCTGCGAGCGTCGCCGACCCTTGCGCCGCCCCGTTCTCCTCCGATCCTGTCTCGGCAAGCTCGTGGTCGATCTTTTTCACGATGATGTCCGCATCGTAGCAGCGAGGCGTTTCCTGGGCCTTGGCGCTCGTCTCTTTGCCGGCATGTATCGCGACCTCGATGACCTCTTCGCTTACCTCGTATCCCTTCGAAGGCGCGATTTCCTTCACGTAGTAGCGACCTGGGGCAAGCTCGGCGATCGCGGTGCCGTCCGACGACGTTTTCAGCCGCGTGACGAGGCTGGAGCACGCTTCGTCGGCGTAGATGCCGTATTCGGCTCCGGCGAGGTCGTAGAGGTCGTTTCCTTCGGTGAAATCAGGGAGAGAAGAGGATTTGACGAGCCGGATCGATCCCTTGCCTCCGTCCCATCGGAAATCGCCGACGCGTTGCGTCGTGTAAGGTGGATCGGCTTCGATGGCAGGGATGCTCCATTCATGGACTTCATGGATATCCATGGTCGTGTATTGGGTTTTGACATCGACATCGTAAGTTCCTTCGTCGTTTCGCGTAGCCACGAATTCATAGTCGCCGTCTTTCGGCGCAGGAAGCTCAGGGTCGAGGCACGATCCGACAAGCACCTGGCCGTCGGGCATGGTGACGTTGAAAAGCGTCGGATCCTTGCTTCCCATGATCCTTTCGACATGCGCGGTTCCTGAGATCGTCCCTTCCGCGGCCTCGGCGTCATGCGGTTGCATCGCGTAGCTTGCGATCGACGCCGCGATCGCCATGGCGACCAGCGTGAGAAATGCGATGACGTTTCGGCGTTGCAGGCAGTATGGCCAGTGCATAGATCCTCCTATAGTCTCCCTCTGTCTCAGATGCAAGGGAGGCTATCAAGGACATCTTGCCGGGGTTTTGCACAGATCTTGCGGCCATGCGGAGCGAATGCCCTTGATATCTTCGGGAAAGACGGACGGAGTGACGATGCGTTCTTGCCGTTCGTTCGTGCGCATTCGCAATGCGATGCGCACGCCTTCCGAACGGATCCCGACGATAGGCCCCATGAAGACTGCAGATGCGTCTTCATGCGCGAGGATCCATCATGGCGTTGATGCGAGGAAGAGGATGATGCAAAAACTAAGGGCCGAAGCGAGGCTTCGGCCCTTAGACGGAATATGGTGGAGCCTAGGGGGATCGAACCCCTGACCTCATGGCTGCCAGCCATGCGCTCTCCCAGCTGAGCTAAGGCCCCGAACAGATGCCCTTGAAAGGCAACTCCGTAATAATACTCATAGCATTCGGCTAAGGCAAGGAGAAATTCGCGCACGTCGAGTTTTCTTCATAGCCGCAATCGATATTGGATGAGGCGACGGCGAACCGGAGCGAGATCGGGAAAATCCGGCCTTGCTCCGGTTCGAATCTATCGATCGCTGAGCTAGATCGCTTCGATGATCGAATCGAGCGCGCCGTCGAGCTCGTAGGAAACGATATCCCCCGCATCGACGAGCTGCGCGAACCGCGTATCGATCGGCAGGGTTGCCCACGTGGGAATGTCGTAGCGTCGAGCGACTTCCTCGGCTTTCGAGTCTCCGTAGATGCCGAGCCTCTCGCCGCAATGCGGGCAGAGGTAGTAGGACATGTTCTCGATGAGCCCGACGACCGGGATATTCATCTCGCCTGCGAGGTTGACGGCCTTGCCGACGATCATGGCGACGAGTTCCTGCGGGGTGGAGACGGTTATGATCTTCTCGACCGGCAGGGATTGGAAGACGGTCAGGAATGCGTCGCTCGTTCCCGGAGGCATGTCGACGAGCAGGTAATCGAGATGCCCCCAGTTCACTTCGCTGAAGAACTGGTTGATGATGCCCGAAAGGACCGGACCGCGCCATGCAACCGCCATGTCCTCCTCGGGAAGCATGAGGTTGGTGGAAACGATCTCGATGCCCTCTTTGCTCATACCCGGATTGATGCCGGTCTCGGTTCCGCGCAGAGGCCCTTTCACGCCGAACGACTTCGGGATGGAAGGGCCGGTCACGTCTGCATCCAGAATGCCGACGGACATTCCCTTCTTATGCAGCTCTGAAGCGAGAAGGCAGGTGGCGAGCGTTTTGCCGACGCCTCCTTTGCCGCTTACGATGCCGACGACGTGATCGATGGAAGAAACGGCGTTCGGCTTGAGCTTTTCGGGCGCGCGCGATGAGCAGCTGCTGGCGCTCGCGCATCCGCTGCATTCGTGGCCGCAGGTTTCCGGATTCGGCGTTTCGTTCGATTCTTCGCTCATATCATCCCCCTTGATGAAAGTCAGAACGGAGCAGTGTATCTAGGCGATGATACCACTGCGGAAGATGAAGATCGCCGATGCCCGGCAATGCTCGTCCAAAGCCCCGTCTGCATCCGGCTCCGGAACATACGCCTGCGTCTTCGTGCGCTGCGCCGCGATGTCGCGGGATATGCGAAAACCCCGGCCGCATGGTCGGGGTTTTCGCATGGCGGTGCATAGGATGCGCTAGGGCGTGGCCGGCGTCTCGCCGCCGCCGGGTTCGGTGCCACCACCTCCGCCGCCGGGATCGGGGTTGGGCGTCTCGCCGCCACCGGGGTTGGGGGTCGGCGAGGGCTGATCGTTGCCCGGGTTCGGGTTCGGGGTCGGGGTGGTATTCGTATTCGAATTATCGGTGCCGGGATTGTCCGTGGCCGCGGGAGTTTGCGTCTCAGTCGTATCTTTCGATGAGTCGTCGGCCGCCTTCTCCTCGGCGGTCTTCGTATCGTCGCTCTTCTTGTCGGAAGACGAACCTGCGAATTTGGAGCTGTATGCGGGCGGATCGTATTTCTTGAAGTCTTCGATGGGATAGTCTGAAAGCGCATCGGTCATGAAGTGGCGCCAGACATCCTGAGCCCAGGTGCTCGAGTATTGGATAAGGGTGTTGTCGCGCGAGCCGACCCAGACGGAGCAGGAGAGCTGCGGCGTGTAACCGCACCACCACAGGTCGCGCCAATAGTCGGTCGTGCCGGTCTTGCCGGCGACGACCTGGCCGCTCGGGAGGGCGGCGGCATGCGCGGTGCCGTTGCTCTTGTATACGACGCCTTCGAGCACCTGCGTCACCGCATAGGCGACATTGCCCGAGATGACCTGCTTGCCATCGGTTCCGTTGGTGTTGTCCACGAGAACGTTGCCGTTCCTGTCGACCACCTTCACGATGCCGGTCGCCTCATGATGGACGCCGTTGGCTGCCAGCGTTCCGTAGGCGCTCGCCATCTCGGTGGTGTTCGCCTCGCCCGTGCCGAGCGTGATGGACGGATAGGGCTTCAGGGTGGCGCCGGACAGCCCCATGGAGGTCGCCATGTCGATGATGGACTGGGGCGCGACGCCGCCTTTCCCGGTGACCAGCCTGATATAGCCGGTGTTCGACGAGCATGCGGTCATGTCGGCGATGCTGAGCGTGCCGTAGTTGTGGTGTCCGAAGTTGTAGATGGTCGCTCCGCTGACCGTGACGGGGCCGTTGCAGTCGATGAAGGTCTTGTTCGGGTCGATTCCCTGGTTGATGGCGGTCGCCAGGGTGAACATCTTGAAGGACGATCCCGTCTGCCTTCCTTTGGAGCTCGTGGCGATATTGAACTGGTCTTCGGAATAATCGCGGCCGCCGATCATGGCCTTGATGAATCCCGTATGGGGATCGACGCAGGTGAGCGCGATCTCCTGTCCATCAAGCATCGTGCCGGAGTTGTATTCGTTCTCGACGGCCTCCTCGGCGTATTCCTGCATCTGGGGGTCGATGGTCGTGGTGACCGTCAGGCCGCCCTTGAACACTACGTCGGTGCTGTACTGCTGCTCAAGGGTGTCGCGGACGTAGCTTGTGAACCAGGGGTACTTGTAGATGCCGTCGCTGCTGCTGGGCTCTTCGACGTCGAGATCGAGGTCCTCGGCGGCGGCGTCGTTGTATTCATCCTGCGTTATATACCCGTTGGTCAGCATGCGCGAAAGCACGAGGTTGCGGCGTTGCAGCGCGTTGTCGGGATTCTGGACGGGGTTGTAGAGCGTCGGGGAGTTCGGAATGCCGACAAGGGTCGCGGCCTGCGCGAGCGTCAGGTCGGAGGCATCGACGGAATAATAATGCTGCGCGGCCGACTGGATGCCGTAGCACCCGTCGCCGTAGTTGATGGTGTTGAGATACATCATCAGGATCTCGTCTTTGCCGTAGATCTTCTCGAGCTGTATGGCCAGCTCCATCTCGCGCACCTTGCGCTTGACCGTGATGTCGTTCATCTCTGAGGAAAGGAGCGTGTTGCGCACGAATTGCTGCGTGATCGTGGATGCGCCTTCCTGCCCGCCGGTCAGGTTCACGGCGACGGCACGCGCTATGCCTTGGAGGTCGACGCCTTTATGCTGATAGAAGCGTTCGTCCTCCGTCGCGACGGTGCCGTTGAGAACATATTGGCTTACTTTGTCGATTGTGATCGGCTCGCGGTTTTCGAGGTACAATTCCGCAAGTACGGTGGAGCCGTCGTTTGCGAGGATCGTGGTCTTTTCCGCGAGCTGGAACGCGTCGGCATCGTTGACGTCGGGGAGATCGTCCGTCCATGAATCGAACAGGGCGAGGACGCCGCGATATCCGCCGTATCCAACGACGCAGAGGCTGACAAGAATGATGATAAGAACCCACGAGATTCCGTGGGTACGCGCATCGCGCGTTTTTCTCCGTGTTCTCATGCGAGACACGATACCTGAAACGCATGGCTCGCGCAAAACCACGTTACCTTCTTTAAGGAAAACACCATGCTCAACCCATACCGAACGATCGAGCTCTTAGCCCCAGCTGGAGACGCTGAATGCCTTCGCGCGGCCGTGGCGGCCGGAGCCGATGCGGCCTATCTCGGCCTCGACGATTTCAACGCGCGCAGGAACGCGGGGAATTTCACGCTCGAAACCCTTCGGGAAGCATGCGATTTCGCGCACCTGCGCGGGGTCCGGATCTATCTCGCCATCAACGTGGAGATCCTTCCGGGCGAAGAGGAGCGGGCGCTTGAGCTCGTATGCCAGGCGTGGCGTCGCGGCATCGACGGGGCCATCGTCCAGGATATCGGGCTTGCGAGCGAGGTGGCTCGCGTGCTTCCCGACCTGGAGATGCATATATCAACCCAGATGAACATCCATAACGTCGACGGCGTCCGCGCCGTGGCCGCCCTCGGGGCGAGCCGGGTGACGTTCGCACGCGAACTTGCGTTCGACGAGCTGGCCCGCCTTACCGAAGAGGCCCATGCGCTCGGCATGACGACCGAAACATTCGGTCATGGCGCGCTGTGCGTCTGCTATTCGGGGCAGTGCTTCATGAGCTCGATGGTCGGTTCGCGCTCGGCGAATCGAGGCATGTGCGCCCAGGCCTGCCGGCTTCCCTACGAGCTGCGGAGCGCGTCGGTCGACGGCGCGCTTCCTTCCGAAGGCGAGCACCTGCTGTCTCCCAAAGACCTTTCCGTCGTCGACGCCATTCCCGAAATCGTCGCGACGGGCGTGGACAGCCTGAAGATAGAAGGCCGGATGAAATCCGCCGACTACGTTCATACGGTTGTGGGGATCTATCGCCGTGCGCTCGATCGGCTCGCCGACGCCTTCGACGCCGAATGCTCCGGCATGGGTGACGCCATGGATGCGGCAGAGCCGGCGCGTGCCGTTCCCGAAGAAGACAGACGCGCTTTGTCCGAAGCTTTCAGCAGGGGATTCACGACCGCGTATCTGTCCGGCAGGCGCGGAAACGACATCATGGGCTACGGGCGGCCGAACAATCGCGGCGTCTTCGTCGGCCGCATCGCCGACTCGACCGAAGGCGGCGTCGGCTTCGTGACCGATGTCGATCTGCATGCAGGCGATCTGCTCGAATTTTGGACGAGCAGGGGCAATTTCGTCTCCGAGGTTCCCGAAGGCGCATCCGAGGGCGAGTTCGTGACGCTTTCCGTGCCTAAGCGCGCGTTCAAGGGCGATCGCGTGTTCCGCGTGCGGAACGCTTCGCTTGCGTTCGACCCTCGCGCCTCCGTCTCGAAGATACTCGTCCGCGCTCAGGTGGCCATGAACATAGGGAAGCCTCTTGCCATCCGCCTTTCATCGGGCTCGGCGAGCGTGGATTGGACGGGAGCCGTCATCGAAGCGGCCCGCACCAAGCCGGTGACGCTCGATGAGGCGTGCGAGCACATCGACCGCCTGGGCGCCACCCCGTTCGAATTCTCCGTTCTCGAGGTCGATCTCGACGAAGGGGTCGGCATCGGATTCTCGGCCCTGCATAAGGCGCGGACCCAGGCGCTCAATGCCCTTGAGGACGAGATGCTTTCCGCATATCGGGGACGCGTCCTTGCGAAGCGGACGAAGAGACGCTCTCTTCCGCCTGCGAGAACGGGCGACATCCGTATCGTTGCGATGGCATCGAATCCCGCATGCGCACGAGCCGCGCGCAAGGCCGGGGCCGACGATGTCTACGTTCCCGCGCTTAACTACAAGCGCGGCACGGCGACGGTTGCCGGATGCCTGGTCGATGCCGTCGATCAGGCGGGATATCCGGGGCGCAAGATCGTGGCGATGCCTGTCGTGGATAAGCCTGCCATGAACAAGGATGGGGGAGACTTCGATCCCTGGCAGTACGTCAAATCCGGCAAACCCCTCCTCGCTGAATCGTTCGGCGAGGTCGTTCGGGGGATCGAAGAAGGAGCCGCGGTCGAAGTGGGCCCGCACGTTCCCTTGACGAACCGTTGGTCGCTCGATGCCGTCCGCATGCTCGGCGCGCGAACGGCGTGGCTTTCGCCCGAGCTCACGCTTCGCCAGATCAAGGATCTCGCGCCCAATGTGCCGATCGGTCTCGGCCTGACCGTTTCCGGCTTCCAAGAGCTCATGGTCGCCGAGCATTGCATGCTCATGAGCGAAGGCCCCTGCGATCAGCGCTGCGGAGAATGCGTGCGCAGACGCAGCGCGCATTACTACAAGGACCGCAAGGGCTACCGCTTTCCGATCATCACGGATGTCTGCGGGCGCAGCCATCTCTATAACGGCATCGCGCTCGACATCGTCCATCTGCTTCCCGAGCTTATCGAAGCGGGCGTTTCCTCGTTCATGGTCGATGCGACGCTGCTGAGCGTCGAAGAGGCCTCCGAGGCCGTTTCGCGGGCGGTTCGCGCCCGCTCGCTCGCGCTCAACGGCGGATCGGCGGTCGACAAGCTCAAAGGCAGGACGACCGGGCATATGTTCCGTCCGGTCGAATGATCCGCCATCGTCCTGCGGCGCAGGACCGTTGTGCTAGGATGCACGAATCGCCGTACTGAACCTTATATAGAGGAGATGAGTCCGATAACTCCCGAAGAACAGCTTCATATCATCTCTTCCGGTGCCGACAAGGTGGTTCCGGAACCGCTTCTTCTCGAGAAGCTGAAAAAGGGCGTTTCCCTCAACATCAAGCTCGGCGTCGATCCTACGGCGCCGGACATCCATCTCGGGCATGCCGTCCCGCTGCGCAAGCTTCGCCAGTTCCAAGATCTCGGCCATCGCGTCACGCTCATCATCGGCGACGGAACGGCGTTGATCGGCGATCCGTCGGGACGCAACGCCACGCGTCCGCAGCTTTCTCCCGAGAAGATCGCGGAAAACGCCAGGACATATGTCGACCAGGCATTCAAGATCCTCGATCCCGACCGCACGGCGCTGCGCTACAACTCCGAATGGATTCTGAGCCTTGAGATGGCCGACCTGCTCAAGCTCTTGAGCAACTTCACCGTGGCGCGCATTCTCGAGCGTGACGACTTCCATAAGCGCTACACCGAAGGTCGTCCCATAGCCCTGCACGAATTCATGTATCCCGTCATGCAGGCGTACGATTCCGTCGTCATCGGGGCGGATGTCGAAATCGGCGGTTCCGATCAGCTGTTCAACCTGCTTGCGGGCCGTGAACTGATGGAAAAGATGGGAATGGAACCCCAGGTCGCCCTCACGCTCCCTCTTCTCGAAGGAACCGACGGCGTCCAGAAGATGTCCAAGAGCTACGGCAACTACATCGGCCTCACCGACGCGCCGAACGATATGTTCGGCAAGGTCATGAGCATTCCCGACGAGCTCATGGTCAAATACTACCGGCTCGCGTCGACCGAGGACGTCGACGCCATCGACGCCATCGAACGGGGCCTCGCTGCAGGCGAGCTGCACCCCAATGCGGTGAAGCGTGCGCTCGGGCGCAATATCGTCGCGGCGTATTACGACGCCGAATCGGCTCGGGCCGCCGAGGCCGACTTCGACCTCAAATTCAAAAAGCACGGGTTCCCCGAGGATGCGCCCGTCGTGGAGGTATCCCTCGAGCCGAATGAGGAAGGGACGGTCTATTTCGCCAAGCTCCTCGTCGAGGCGAAGGCGGCCGGAAGCGTTTCCGAAGCGCGTCGCCTCATCGACGGCGGCGGCGTCAAGATCGGAGGCGTTGCGCTCGCGCCGAAATCCTACAGCCTCGATCCTTCCCTGCTTGCGCATGCGGAAATACAGGTGGGGAAGAAGAAGTTCTTCCGCTTGCCGTAACGGAGCTCGCCGGCGGAGGCACGCCCGCTGCAGAGGCGGACATGCATCCGCTGCAGAGTTCAGGCGCCATCGATGCATTCGAACAGTCCTCGCTCCCCTGCGCGGGAGCGAGGACTGTTGCGTTGCGCCCGCGCGTCTCCCTTGCTTGCGCCGTTTCCCCGCAGAGGAACGAGGGCTGCTTTGCATGGTCGATCGGTCGTGTCGGCAAAGCTGCGTTTCCCACGCGCTCTCGTTCCATCTGGATTTACGTATGATGCGTGCAGAGGCTTGCTTTGGGTGGACTTGGATTCCGTTATAGATGAACTTCCAGTTCAAAGACGGGAATGCCGCATCGATCCTCGGCGGGTACAAGGCGGTGCAAGAAAAAGTTAATTTCATCCGTTGACAGACGCACGGAAGATGCCTAGTATATTTCTTCGCGCCGAGGGCGATCCCTGAGGCGCGGGGAACCTTGAAAGCCGGATACTGTGACGCAAGCGAATTCATGGAATCCTAGACATTCGGACCACATTTCCGAAAACGAGACGGACCCGTCTCACGGGGACCCGGCCCCCCTCGGGGAGGCCGGCCCCGAAGATGAGAAGGGCCGGGTCGACGGGACGTCACGGAAGCGTCTTACCCGGGCCTGCGGGCCCGGGCTTCCGAACGGAGAGTTTGATCCTGGCTCAGGATGAACGCTGGCGGCGCGCCTAACACATGCAAGTCGAACGGTTAAAGCACCTTTTAGGTGTGTATAAAGTGGCGAACGGCTGAGTAACACGTGGGCAACCTGCCCTCCTCTTGGGGATAGCCTCGGGAAACCGAGGATAATACCCGATACTTCAATGTGGCCGCATGACGACATTGAGAAAGCTTTTGCGGAGAAGGATGGGCCCGCGGCCTGTTAGCTTGTTGGTGGGGTAGAGGCCTACCAAGGCAATGATGGGTAGCTGGGTTGAGAGACCGACCAGCCAGATTGGGACTGAGACACGGCCCAGACTCCTACGGGAGGCAGCAGTGGGGAATCTTGCACAATGGGCGAAAGCCTGATGCAGCGACGCCGCGTGCGGGACGAAGGCCTTCGGGTTGTAAACCGCTTTCAGCAGGGACGAGGCGAAAGTGACGGTACCTGCAGAAGAAGCCCCGGCTAACTACGTGCCAGCAGCCGCGGTAATACGTAGGGGGCGAGCGT
>ERZ773022.159-NODE-159-length-66480-cov-6.213971_pt1 | contig 66480 bp, 55 predicted proteins | sample MGYA00580839_ERZ773022 | MGnify/ENA primary metagenome ERZ773022 (study PRJEB29015, sample SAMEA2738020) | human oral metagenome | biome: human oral; feature: human-associated habitat; material: dental | place: China | collected 2044 ...
TTCGGAGCTGTTCTTCGATTGTCTCGGGTTCTATACCGAATGTTTTGAGTTGTCGGATGTCGTTTTTGCTAAACATAGAGATAAACTTTTTTGTATGTTTTATAAACTGTTTGCGATATTAGTGTGGCAAAGTTAGGAAAATTATTTTTATCGGTTACCATCAATCTCCTCGTTTTTCTTATAAAAAGATGTAACTTTGCAAGCAAAATGGGAAATGCATAATTAATATTGTAAATTTATATATGAAAAGATTTCGTTTGTTTGAGATGATTGCAGGCTGGGCAGTATTTGCCATTGCTGCCTTTACCTACCTTTCGACTATTGAGCCGAGTGCATCTTTCTGGGATTGCGGCGAGTTTATAGCCTCGTCGGATAAGTTCGAGGTGGGGCACCCTCCCGGAGCTCCTTTCTTTATGCTTATGGGAAGGATTTTTGCTCTCTTTGCCTCCGAACCTACTCAGGTAGCCAAGATGATAAACTCTTTTTCGGCTCTCTGTAGTGCGGCTACAATTCTGTTCCTATTCTGGACTATCACGCATTTTGCCCGTAAGATGACCATAAAAGACGAAAGCGACTTCTCGCTGACGAAGATATTATCGATACTCGGAGCGGGTGCAGTAGGAGCTCTGGCTTATACTTTTTCGGATACGTTTTGGTTTTCGGCAGTCGAAAGCGAGGTATATGCCTTCTCATCGCTCTTTACGGCGGTGGTATTCTGGTGTATCTTGCGTTGGGAAGATTCCGACGACAAGGGCAAAGGTCTGCCTTGGATAGTACTGATAGCCTATCTGATGGGGCTCTCTATCGGTGTGCACTTGCTCAACTTGCTGGCAATACCTGCAATAGTACTTATATATTATTTCAAAAAGACCGAAAAAGTCGATTGGAAAGGCGTAGTAAAAGCTCTCGGTATATCGTTTGTGATACTGCTTTTCGTGCAATACGGTATCATTCCCGGTTTCACGAAGGTGGCAGGCGTATTCGAGCTGTTTTTCGTCAATAGCGTAGGTATGCCGTTCAATTCGGGGCTGTTCGTATATCTTATCATAGTAGCGGCTCTATTTGTATGGACTCTGTACGAGACACACAAAGGCACCGACGGCACCAAGATAAAAATATCGTTTGCGCTGCTTATATCGATGCTCGGAATACCCTTCTTGGGCAGCGGTATATGGCTTGGGTTGATAATTATAGCTGCAGGAGCGTTCTGGCTTTTCTACCAAAAAAAATGGAACTACAAATGGTTCAATGTCATCACTCTCTGTGTGCTAATGATGGTGATAGGCTACTCTTCGTTTGCTTTGATAGTGATTCGTTCTTCGGCAAACCCGCCGATGGACCAAAACTCTCCCGAAAATGTGTTCGCTCTGCGTTCGTACCTCAATCGCGAACAATACGGCGACAATCCGCTATTCTACGGACAGTCGTTCAACTCACCGATAGAGTACAAAGACGACGGCACCGGACGCTGTATGGCAGAAATCGTATACGGCAGCACCAACTATATCCGCAAGGTAAAAGAGAATGCTTCGGAAAAAGACAGATATATAAGCGTAGGCAAGTCGCAGAAGGGAGTGGAATATATGTCGGAAGGCAAGATGCTGTTCCCGCGTATGTATTCGCAGCAGCCGCACCATGTCGAAGCTTATAAGCAGTGGACAGACTTCAGAGGCAAGCGCATTACCGTCAATCAGTGCGGACAAAACAGAGAATACACTGTGCCGACGATGGGCGAAAATCTCAAGTTTTTATTCTCGTACCAAATAAACTTCATGTATTGGAGGTACTTTATGTGGAACTTTGTCGGACGGCAAAACGACATACAGTCGAACAACGGCGAACTCGACGCAGGACAGTGGATATCGGGAATACCATTCGTCGACAACGCTCTGTACGGCGACCAAAGCAAGCTACCCGACAACCTCAAAAACAACAAAGGACACAATCGTTACTACTTCTTACCCCTTATACTCGGCTTGCTCGGTATCTTGTGGCAACTCTCGAGAGGCAGCAAGGGCAAACATCAGTTTTGGATAATATTGGTACTCTTCTTTATGACAGGTATCGCCATAGTATTATATATAAACCAGACACCGTATCAGCCGCGTGAGCGCGACTATTCGTATGCGGGCTCGTTCTACGCCTTTGCTATCTGGCTTGGGCTGGGTATGCTCGGCTTGGCTCGACTACTCGAGAAGGCAAAGCTACCGAAAAGCATAGCCGCTGCTTTGGCGTTTGTACTCTCGATGGGAGTGCCCGCTCTTATGGCTTCCGAAAACTGGGACGACCACGACCGTTCGAATCGCTATATCGCCACCGACACGGGCTACAACTATCTCAATACTTGTGCCCCAAATGCTATACTTTTCTGCAACGGCGACAACGATACTTTCCCGCTCTGGTACAGCCAAGAGGTCGAAGGTACACGCAACGACATACGTACCTGCAACCTCTCGTACATATCGGCTCCGTGGTATATATCGGCTATGCAGCGTCCGTATTACACCGGCGACAAACTGCCTATCGACCTGCGTCCCGAAGAGTATCAAGAAAATTCGCTCGATATCGCTATCGTGCAAGATATGCCGCAGTTTGGCGGAAAACTCCCTGCCGACAAAGCATTCGACCTGATGCGTAACAAAGACTTGCAAGAGAGAGACGGCATAGGATATCTGTTTGCCTCGACACTCTCTTTCCCCGTCGATAAAAAGAAAGTAATAGAGGCAGGCATAGTGGCCAAAGAAGATTACGACAAGATACTCGACACCATAACGCTGAAAATAACTAAGAAAAACCTCAACAAAGGCGATATTGCGGTACTCAACGTACTTAAAAACAACGATTGGACTCGTCCGATATACTTCTGTATCACTATCGGCAGCGACTTCTACCCCACGAGAGCTATCGATGAGTATTCGCAGTGCGAAGGGCTCGCTTATCGGTTCGTACCCATAAGGAAAAATCGCCAGCCCAATACGGAGGCTATGTACAACAATATGATGAACAAATTCCGTTACCGTATGGCAGGCAAAAATATTTATCTCGACGAGACGAATGCACGAATGTGCAAGACCGTACGGCAGCAGTTTGCCGTATTGGCAGCAGGTCTTATCGACAAGGGCGATAGCACCAGAGCTCTCGAGGTGCTCCGAAGAGCCGAACGCGAAGTACCCGAGTCGCTGCTCGCATACGACTACACGATGTTGATATTCGCCGATGCTTATTACAGAGCCGGCGGCAAGGAACGAGCCGACTACATACTTGGCAAGATAATCGACGTTACGGAGCAGAACCTCGCCTACGTATTGTCGTTGCCGCTGAGCAAGCAGAGCTACGTATCGCCCGATATATCGTTGCGACAGAGTATGGGTGTGCTACAGCAGTGTGCTTATCTTGCCAATACCTTCAATAGCGATTTGGCAAAGCGTGTTCAGCCTCTCTTCGATCGCTATTATCAGACGCTCGCACCGCGACTTCAATAGAAAGCTTAATGTTTAAAAAGGATTATTATAGAAAAAAGGACGACTCCTTGCGATAAGGCGTCGTCTTTTTCTCTCTGTTTGTGGGGGTAGACCGACAGAGGAAGTCGTCGGACAGCTACGATTGCAGCTTGAGGCGGGTGATGACTTTTTTGGTATAGAGCGGGAAGTCGCCATTCATCATCCATTGGTAATAGCTCGGGTCGCGTCGGAAGACTTCGACGACGAGCATACCTTTGTACTTGCCGAAGTTGAATATTTCTCGTTTTTTGTCGTCGTATATGATACGCCCTGCATAGTCGACGTTTTTATTGTGCGAGGAGTATTCCGACAAGAAGTCGATAGTGTTTTCCAAGTCGCCATACCGACAGAGTTGAGCCTCGAGTATCTCGAGGGTAGCCATCGTATCGGCTTCGGAGCTGTGAGCATTGCTCAGGTCTTTGCCGCAATAGAATTTGTATGCTGCCGACAGGTTGCGGGGTTCTTGCTTGTAGAAAATCACCATGACGTCGACGAACTTACGTCGCTTGAGGTCGACGTCGACATCGGCACGCAGAAATTCCTCTACAAGCAGCGGTATATCGAAGTTTATCGAGTTGTACCCCGCCAAGTCGCAGCCCTCGATATCTTTGGCTATACTTGCGGCGACCTGTCGGAACGCAGGGCAATCGGCCACATCTTGGTCGTATATACCGTGTACGGCCGAAGCCTGTTCGGGTATGTGCATTTGCGGATTGATTCGTAAGGTTTTCGATGTCTTGTTGCCGTTGGGTTCTACTTTCAGGTAGGTTATCTCCACTATTCTATCGGAAGATACGTTGATACCGGTGGTTTCCAAGTCGAAAAATACTATCGGGTTTTTGAGGTTCAATTTCATATTTTACTCTTTTGATTATTACTAAAAGCGGCTACAAAGTTACATTTAAAAAAAATAAAATTCTGCCATAAGTACGTTTTTTTTTCTACCTTTGCATCCGTAAAGTAATAATACAATAGCATTAATGACGATGAAAAACAAACTTTTTTACATAGTGGCCATCACCGGCGCAATACTGACCTCCTGCTTGGGCAAACAGTCGGAAGGTCTTAGCGAAAACGCCAAGATTACCTCCTTTTCGCTCAAATACAGAGATACTACTATCGACCTGTCGAAGATGAGATACGATATAAAAGAAATATCGAAAGGTAATGGCACTATCACCCCTACAGACTCTCTGCCTTACGGTACGAAGCTCGATGCATTGGTCGTTACTATCGGTCAGAACAAGTTAAGTTCGGTGAAGATATTTGAGTCGAAAGACGGGGTGAAACAAAAAGAGTTCGATGCATTAGACCAATCGCCCGATACGGTAAACTTCACCGATACTGTATATATCGAGACTACGGCAGCCGACAAGAAGACACACTACAGCTACAAAGTGATGCTGTATGCTCACAAACAAGACCCCGACCTATACCTGTGGAGCGGCATACTGACGAATGCCATTCCTCAGAATATCACACAAGAAAAGCTTGTCAGACGCGATAGCGTCATGATGTGGTACACTGCCAACGGCTCGGCACTATCGGTCTACACGAGCTCCGACGGCAAATCGTGGCAGGCAAAGACACCCACGGGGCTGCCCGCCGGTATCGACCTCAGGTATATGCTCGCCGTAGGCGATAGTCTCTACATGGCACGCAATACAGACCTCTACCGCTCGGCAGACGGGCTGACGTGGCAACGGAAGACGACAACAAAGAGCGTCGACAACCTACTCTGCTCTATCGGAGGAAACATCTACGCCATCGACAACACGTCGCTGAAGCTCTATCGGTTGGCGGCAGGCGATTGGGAGCTATTACGGCTCGCTACTCCTTCGGGAACGCTGCCCGACAACTTCCCCGTCGACGGTGCAGGCATCTGGAGCGACCGCTCCGCTAATGGAGTCGATAGGGTATACATCGCAGGAGGTGTCAACAAGGGCGGCAATCTGCTCGGTTCGGTGTGGACGTCGGAAAACGGACTTTACTGGGTCAATATCGGTAGCAACAGCACGCTGATGACCCCTCGCCGCGACGTGGCAGTATTCCAATACGACGACAAACTGATGCTCATAGGCGGCAAAGACAACAGCGGCATAGTAACGACCAATTACTATATTTACTCGCCCGATTACGGCATTACGTGGGCTACTGCTACAGACAAGATGAAGCTAAGTCCGCTATTTTCGCCACGCTACAACGCACAGGTCGTTGTAATGCCGAAGAAAAAACGTATATACATCGTAGGCGGCAGAGCAGCCGACGGTTCTTTCATCAAAGACGTATGGGCAGGAGGCAAAAACAGTCTCGTGTGGAAGGTAGACAAGAAATAATCGTACTGCCGCCGTCGAAGAGTATCGTAGCCAGACGGCTGATAATAGAGGCTATCTGTGGCAAAGAGATACTGAGTACAGATAATATTGCCTGCGACGATACGGCAATATTAAGAGATGTATTAAATTCGAAAATAAGTCGTTTAAATATCGGTCAGTCAGGGACAGCTATGCGGTTCCTGACTGCTTTTCTATCGTCTCGCGGCGACGGCGAGGAATATATATTGGAGGGCAGTCGGCGGCTGAGCGAACGTCCGATAGCTCCGCTCGTCGACTCGCTCCGCCGGCTTGGAGCCGATATCGAATATATCCGATGCCCCGAGCATCTGCCGATACGTATCTTCGGCAGACGGCTACACTCCGCCACTATCGAAATCGACGCATCGGAGAGCAGCCAATATGTATCGGCTCTGATGCTCATCGCACCCATCGTCGAGGGAGGTCTCCGTATCAGGCTCATGGGGTGCTCGTCGTATCCCTACGTATTGCTTACGGGCGACGTGATGGCACGGGCGGGAGTCGGTCTATCAGTCGATGGCGATACTATAAGTATACCTCAATGCAGCTATATCTGCTCCGATTACAAAGTAGAGGCAGACTATTCGTCGGCTGCCTTTTGGTTTGCATATTTTGCTGTCAGCGATTTGGATAGCTTGCAGATAGGATATTTCGACGAAAAGAGCTATCAGCCCGATAGCTGCATAGCAGACCTCATAGCCGACTTCGGAGTGGACACTACCTACTCCGACGGTATCGTAACCCTCAGCCGAAAGAGCAACGCCGAAGCACGATTGCCTCGAAGCGTCGAGTATGACCTCAATGCCACGCCCGACCTTGTACCGACGATGGCAGTGCTATACTGTATGCTTGGCGTAGAGTTTCGTTTCTCGGGAATCGGGCATTTGCGGCTCAAGGAGAGCGACCGTATCGAGGCTCTCGTAAGCGAGCTGGCGAAGTGTGGCTACCACCTCTGCAGCGACAGCAATAGCCTTTATTGGCAGGGTATTCGCAGCACCGCCGTCGCTCGCCCGTACATCAATACTTACTCCGACCATCGTATAGCGATGGCTTTCGCACTGATGGCACAGAAGCAACCGCTCAAGATACTGAACCCTGAGGTTGTCGATAAATCGTATCCGACGTTCTGGGAAGATCTCGAGCTACAGGTTGTCCGTAATTCGAAGGAGAAAGCAAGGAAAATAAGACAGTAAATCTAAAAAAAATTTCATTTCATTGTTATTAATGTTGTTGTGGCAATCGCTCGGCGATTGCTATTTTTCGTCGTATCGGATAAGTAACGAAATATTATTCACAACTATCTACTGAACACCGCTTTATCAATATCCATATATTTCTATGATATTAAAATATATGATTTGTACAATTTTTTTCTGTTTTTTATTGTTTCTAAAAAAAATATATTACCTTTGCACTTGAGAGGTATGATTTTGGTATACGATTTATACGAAAATTATAAACAATATATAGCATCTATATCGGAAGCGATAAAAGACATATAAGGCAATAGTATGGTATGAATAGGATGAATAAAATATGATTAAAATATACGTTGCCTATGAGACGGAATATTGAAAATAAAAGGAAATAGTCGTCGCCTAATCGGGCAACGGTCGAAAACAGGTGAAAACGTATGTTACCTAATCGGGCTACGGTCGGAAACAGGTGAAAATGTATGTTGCCTAATCAGGCAACAGTCGGAAACAAGTGAAAATGGTAGTTGCCTAATAAGGCAACTGTCGGAAACAGGTGAAAACGGTAGTTGCCTAATAAGGCAACGGTCGGAAACAAGTGAAAACAGATATTGCCTAATAAGGGATAAAAAAACATATAAATTTTAGTGCCTAAGTAGGCACGGAAATAATAGTAATATTTAATTTCCTAATCTGTCACGAAAAAAGTATATAAAAAACTATCTATATTTAGAGATATACTCATATAATATAAACCTAAAAAAGGAGGAACAAAAATGATATCGAAACTATCAACATCGACAAGAGTTACCGAAGTAGGTGACGTAGCTAAGCGTCTGTCGGTTCTGTTTGCAAAGACAGACAAATTGCACGACGATAAGTTTATCGCTGCCACAATCAATGAAATAACCGTAATGGGCGACCGCCTTACGGAAGAGGTTTGCCGCGACAGTGTAATGTCGAAGCTGAAAGAGCTCGACCTACACCGCGACAATGCACTGAGAGTACTCGGCAAACTCGTCGAGGCATATAACGTAATACCTGTCGATACGATACGTATAGAGGGTAAGAAACTGTATACGGTATTCAAAAAGTATGGTACGAAGATTACAAAAGCGAGCTACAGCGAGGAGTCGAACCTCATAGAGTCGCTTATGAAAGACCTATCGGCTGATAACATCTTCTCGATACTGCCGCAACTGCCAGGTGTGAACGAAGCAATAAATAATCTTCGATACGAACAAGATAAGTTCGCCGAATTCCGCTCAGAGTACGAGCATACGATGAGTACTCAGGCGGCTGCCGATAAAGCGTCGTCGATAAGCAAACCGCTGATAGCACTTATCAATGGCAAACTCCTGACGTACCTCGACGCTATGTGTGTGTCGTCGCCAAAGAAATATAAAAGCTTTGCCGACAACTGTTCGCAAATAATCGATAGTATCAACTCGGCAGTAAAGGGTCGCTCTAAAAAAGGCATAAGAAGTAAAGACAAGAAAGAGAAAGAGACTGCCAAAGAAGCCGAAAAGAGCGTGGAGGTAAGCAAAGATTAGATAAATGTGTTTGAAATTTTTCATACGTGTAGGGGTAGCTGCTTGCGGCTACCTCTTTTTGTATAATATATGTGTTTGATACATATATATATAATTGTAGTAATATCTACAATACTGTCTTATACTAATTGTTCATATCGATGTCCGTATGGTACGGAAGCTGAGCGAAAGCCCATCGATTAATAAAATGCGGTCTATAAGTGTTGGCTTGCCGAGTATGACCTTTACGGTCTCCAGAGCCTCGATAGTGCCTACTACTCCGGCGAATGCTCCCAATACACCGCTCGGCTGAGAAAAGTTTGCTACCTCATTAGCATCGAACGGGAATAGGTCTTCGTACGACGTGCTGCCCTTGTAGTTGAAAACGGCAACCCGTCCCTCAAACTCGCATAGGCTTCCGTGTACGAACGGTATACCGAGTATTTTTGTGTGTCGGTCTATCACGTAGCGTGTCGCTAAGTTGTCGGTACAGTCTGCTATTACATCGTACTTGCCGAATAGATCGCTTGCGTTGCTGTCGGTCAGCCTCATACGATATGCCTGTACCTTGCAGTCGGGATTCATCCGCCTTACTACATCTGCCGCACAATTTGCTTTCGGCTTGCCCTCCTGCGAAGGATAGTATAGAATCTGTCGGTTGAGGTTACTCGCCGATACAGTATCGTCATCGACGATACCGATAGTGCCCACTCCTGCGGCGGCGAGGTACTCTATCAGTGGCGACCCGAGCCCGCCTGCTCCTACTACCAAGACCCTTGCTTGTCGTATCCGCCGCTGTCCGTCGATGCCTATGGCTTCGAGCGATGTCTGGCGGTGGTATCTATCGTCTATGTAAGAATCGGTTACATCCATACGTCCCAATCTTTCCATACGGCTTCGTATCCTTTGGCTCGTAGAGCAGCGGCGAACTCTTCGGGCGAGCGGCTGTCGTTGATTTCGAACTGTTCGAGGCGATGCTCCGTATTGGCATATCCACCCGGCTCCGTACTCGAGCCGGCACTCATCGAGGTTATCCCCAGAGGGAAAACATTGTCGCGAAACTCGGCACTCTCGCGGGTCGAGAGCGATATCTCTACGTCTCTATCGAGCAGACGGTAGGCACAGATTAGTTGCACCAAATCTCTATCGCTCACAGGCGATGCCGGTTCATATCCGCCCACTATCGGTCGCAGACGCGGCAGCGATATGGAGTATCGCGTCTGCCAATAGGTCTTCTGCAGGTATCGTAGGTGTGTGGCGGTGCAGAATGCCTCGGTACGCCAATCTTCGAGCCCGAGTAGAGCCCCGATACCTATCTTGTGTACGCCTGCTTTGCCTATGCGGTCGGGCGTCTCGAGACGGTAACGGAAGTCTGCTTTTCGCCCTCCGGTATGGTATGCGGGATATCGGCTTTCGTTGTAAGTCTCTTGGTAAATGCAGACATAGTCGAGCTTGGTGCTTCGGAGCATCGCATACTCTTCGGTCTCGAGCGGCTGCACCTCGAGCGATATTTGCGAGAAGTCGTTTTTTATTGTTTTTATTACTTCGTTGTAATAACGTGCATTGGTCTTGCTTGGAGCGTCGCCCGAGACGAGCAGTATATGCTTGTATCCGAGCTTTTTGATAGCCTCCGCCTCGGCTGCTACCTCGTCGAGCGTGAGCATCTTGCGAGCTATCTTGTTCCTTGTGCTGAAGCCGCAGTATACGCACGAATTGTGGCAATAGTTCGATAGATACAGCGGGATATATAGCTGTACTATGTTGCCGAAACGCTCGAGCGTCTGGCGTCGTGCTTCGCGAGCCATCTCTTCGAGGAACGGACGAGCGGCAGGCGATATCAGAGCTTTGAAGTCGTCGAGATTGCGGAGGCGTTTGTCTATCGCACGGCGGACGTCGTCGGTAGTCTTCGAGAGTATATCGTCTGTGGTTTGGCTCCAATCGAGCGGCTCGATATAGTCGTAGAAAGTCATTAGTATATCTTTTAAGTAAAAATAATCAATCTAAAAATGCCGTCAGCGGCGACGATGCCTCGGCGTATTTCGACGTCCCTCCCATCTTAGCTTCGAAAGCCATCCTACCGGCTATCACTGCCAAGCGGAACGCTTCTGCCATCTCTACGGGGTTGCGGGCAATGGCGATAGCCGTATTTACCAGCACTGCGTCGGCACCTATCTCCATCGCCAGAGCTGCATCGGACGGAGAGCCTATGCCTGCATCTATCACCACGGGCAGGTTGCTCTGCTCGATGATGATTTCGAGCATCTCGCGGGTTCGTAGTCCGCGGTTGCTTCCGATTGGTGACCCGAGCGGCATTACGGCTGCCGCTCCCGCTCCTTCGAGCAGTTTACACAGGACGGGGTCTGCCTGAATGTATGGCAATACGACGAATCCCTGCCGAGCAAGCTCTTCGGTAGCTCGCAGTGTCTCCACAGGGTCGGGTAGCAAATATTTGGGGTCGGGGTGTATCTCGAGCTTTATCCAATCGGTCTGCAACGCCTCGCGTGCAAGCTGAGCGGCAAAGACCGCCTCACGTGCATTGCGTACGCCAGATGTATTGGGCAGTAGGTGGATACGCTCGTGGCGGAGGTGTGCCAAGATATCGTCGTTGGCATCGTCGAGTTCGACACGTTTCAGCGCCACCGTTACAAGCTCCGACTCTGAGGCAAGTATCGCCCTACGCATCTGTTCGTTCGACGAGAACTTCCCCGTCCCCGTGAAGAGTCGGGAGGTGAAGGTTCTGTCTGCTATCTCCAATGTTTGCATTACTTTGTGTTTTGTTTTATTGGTTTTATTTGTAAAAATGTGAAAGATACTATTGATTATCCGAGAGTGCGTTTAATATTTTTTTCGTACAACCCTCGAAGTCGTTGCTGCCGAGTATTGCCGACGATATTGCTACGCCGTGTATTCCGCACTCTGCGATACTACCCACGTCGGCAGCCGTAATACCTCCGATGGCATATGTCGGCAGATACATACCGTGTGCCTTCATCTGCCGGGCGATGGCTGCCAGCCCGTCGATACCGAGTATGGGGCTTAGACGTCGCTTTGTGGTTGTGTGGCGGAAAGGTCCTATTCCCACATAGTCAGCACCTATACGGTATGCGTGCTGTACGTCTGCGAAAGTGTTGCAAGTGGCTCCGATTATCTTGTCATTGCCAAGTCGTTGGCGTGCCCGGTCTACAGCATCATCTTCTTTGCCCAGATGTACGCCGTCGGCACCTGCTTGCAGGCAGACATCGACACTATCGTTTACTATCAGCAGTACGTCGTGTCTGTGGCAGATATCTACCGCAGCCCGAGCGTACTCCAATAGCTCAGCTTCGCCCGAATCTTTGGCACGAAGCTGTACGAGTTTTATCCCTGCATGGCAGGCAAGCTCTACCTGGCGGCATATCGATAGCGTCGGGTGAGGGTGCGTTATGTACATCAGTCGTATGGCGTTCCAATCGTATGTATTGTAATCATTCTTGGCGTTGAGGAAAAGCATTCCGTTACTTTTCCTTATATTCGAGGCAACGTACAACTGTCCCCTGCCTACTGCCTGTCGTAGAGAGAATCCTTTTGCCAGATACGCCACTATTGCCGACGACAGCCGACAGCCTGTACCGTGTTTCCTCTGTGCCGACCGCAATACACGGAAGTCGCTCCGCTGCTCGCCGACGGAGTAGAGACTGTCGCAGACGAAAGGCGATTCGTCTGCTCGGTGGCCGCCTTTAATGAGTATGTTCACTCCGTGTCGGTCGGCTAATCGTTGTATCTCCTCATCGCTGCAGCCATTGCCGAATAGTGTCTGAGCCTCTCCGTAGTTGGGTGTTATCAGATATATTTTATTCAAAATATCCGATAGCGTCGATTGCTGCGTTAGTATCGATTCGCTGCCGTGCAGTACGAAACCCGACGAACTGCCGAGTATCGGGTCCCAGCAAATACGTACGTTTGGTATTTTCCGACAGAGATAGTCGCATATCTCGAGTAGTACTTCGAGCGAGCGGATTATTCCTATCTTTACGTAACGAATGGTGTTTCGCGATACGATGGCGTCTATCTGCCGTTTTATCAGTTCTATGCCGAGCCACTCTACGTCGGTCAGTTCGTATTGGTTCTGTACGGTATTGCCTGTATTGACACCGAAGCAGTATGCACCGATACTCTCGGTCGTCTTGATGTCGGCACTTACGCCTGCTCCCGACGATGGGTCGAAGCCCGCAATGCTCATAACCAAGGGCGTAGTGATAGACTGCCAGTTGCTCATCACCTCATCGAATGTGGGCGTAGCGTTTTTCCCCCAGAGTCCGCCCATAAGGGCTGCTCCCGCAAAGCCAAGAGTAAAGGTACTGTATATGTTGTCGGCAGATATGCCTCCAAGTGCCACGATGTGCTTATCTATTCGTGGCAAACGCTCTTCCAACAGTTGGTAATCGAACGCCCCACGGTACCCCTCTTTTGTAATGCTGTCGAAGATGGGGCTTAGGAAACACTCCGACACTTGCGGGTGCAGCTCCTCTATCTCCTCGACTGAGTGGCACGATACCGATACGAAACGATATTTGTCGAAGTCGCGGAACGACCGATACAAGTTGCTGCTAAGGTGTATACCTTGCAATCGGTATTTCTTTGCCAGATGAAAATAGTTGTGTATTACCAATCTTGCTCGGTATCGCGGTTCTATCCGACCGATGAAATCTTCGTAGACCTCTTCCGACGAATCGGGCTTACGCAGATGAAGGCGCTCCAAGCCGCGTGCAAAGAGTGCATTGCAAATCACGGTTTCGTCCTCGAAATAGTGAGGCAGAGTGATAGCAACTATCTTTTTCTTCGAAATATCGGTGCTTTTACTCATTTGTCTTCTACTGTATACGTCAATCCTTTTCGGTCAATGCTTTTCTGAATTGTTTGTTTGCTCTCATCGAGCAGAAGTGCTCGCCGCACATAGAGCAGTAATGAGCCTCTTTGTGTCCCTCCTCGGGCAGTGTCTGGTCGTGGAAACTCAGAGCCTTCTCGGCATCGAGCGACAGACGGAACTGGTCGCGCCAACGGAATTCGAAGCGGGCTTTGCTCATAGCATAATCACGATATGCCGCCGCAGGATGTCCCTTGGCTACGTCTGCGGCGTGAGCAGCCAGCTTGTAGGTTACCACTCCCTCTCTTACGTCGTTTTTGTCGGGCAGCCCCAGATGTTCTTTGGGAGTAACGTAACACAGCATCGACGTACCGAACCAACCTATCATAGCCGCACCGATGGCAGACGTGATGTGGTCGTATCCGGGAGCTATGTCGCATACCAGAGGTCCTAAGGTGTAAAACGGTGCTTCGTGGCAATATCGGAGTTGTAGCTCCATATTCTCTTTTATCTTGTGCATAGGCACGTGTCCGGGTCCCTCTATTATCACCTGTACATCGTGTTTCCAAGCCACTTGTGTAAGCTCACCGAGGGTTTGTAGCTCGGCAAACTGAGCCTCGTCGTTGGCGTCGGCAATACAACCGGGTCGCAACCCGTCGCCGAGCGAGACGGCAACATCGTAGCGTGCGAGTATTTGGCATATCTCTTCGAAGTGTTCGTAGATGAAACTTTCGCGTTTGTGTGTGGTACACCAGTTGGCAATGATGGAGCCGCCACGCGATACGATACCCGTTACACGGTTGATGGTCAGAGGTATGTGATGCCACCGCAGACCTGCGTGTATGGTGAAGTAATCGACGCCCTGTTCGGCTTGCTCGATGAGTGTGTCGCGGAAAATCTCCCACGTGAGAGCCTCTACTCTACCTCCTACCTTCTCGAGTGCCTGATACATAGGTACAGTGCCGATGGGTACGGGCGAGTTGCGTATTATCCATTCGCGTGTCTCGTGGATGTTGGGACCGGTGGATAAATCCATAACGGTATCTGCTCCCCAACGAAAAGCCCATACCGCTTTCTCTACCTCTTCCGATATGGACGACGATACGGGCGAATTGCCTATGTTGGCATTGATTTTCACCAAGAAGTTACGCCCGATAATCATCGGTTCGCTCTCGGGATGGTTGATATTGGCGGGCAATATTGCTCTGCCCTCGGCAATCTCACGGCGTACGAATTCGGGTGTTATCCGTTGCGGAATATTCGCTCCCATCGGGTTGCCGAGGTCTTTGGGGTAATTTTCGCATATACGGTCTATGAGCTGATTCTCGCGGATAGCTACGTACTCCATCTCGGGCGTGATGATACCTTGGCGTGCGTAATGGAGCTGACTTACAGAGCCTTCTCTGGCTGCACGCGGCGTAGTGTTTACGTGTTCGAAACGTAGATGTTCCAAACTTTTATCACGATAGCGTTCTTTGCCGTACTCGGACGATAGCGTCTGCAATACGACGGTGTCGTTACGCTCTTCTATCCATTGTTCGCGTATTTTAGGCAGTCCTTTGTGTATATCCACCTTGTAGGCTGGGTCGGTATACACTCCCGATGTGTCGTAGACGGTTACGGGCGGATTGGGTTCTGCCTTGCCCTCTTCGTCGATGGTATTCGATAGTTTTATTTGCCGCATAGGTACGCGTATATCGGGGCGGCTTCCTTCGACGTAGATTTTCTCCGACCCGTATATGGCGCCGGTTGTAACGTTGATTGATTCCATATCAGTTAATCGCTTGTTTTTCTCAACCTCCTTGGGTTGCTTTTATTAATAAAATCCTTGAATTGTCTTTTAGAGTGTACTCTGCCCAGCTACTACGACTTACGACGACGTCGTCGACAGCGATAGCCGTGTTTGCCGTATCTATATGCTCCTGAGCCAGTAGTGCGGCGAGTGTGGTATCGTCGGCAACAGTAATGTTTTTCCCGTTCAATATAACAATCATACAATAAATGATTTATTACAGACAGGAGCGATTCCTTGGAGAGAAAAGAATATAGGATGTTTTTTTCGTTAACTCAAATCCCTACGGCGGCATTATCCGCATCAGGTTCGAGGGTATAATCTCAGCCTACAAAGAAGCACCCCTTTTTTGTTTATTTTTCGCCTGCAAAGGTAATGAAAATATTTTACAGCGTGAGAAAAAAATGAGAAAATTTGCAATAAAAAAAGGCTGCTCGATAGTTTTCGAACAACCTCCCTCTCCGCATTTGTCGGGGTGACAAGACTCGAACCTGCGACCTCTACGTCCCGAACGTAACGCGCTACCAACTGCGCCACACCCCGCCATATATAATTTCACTTAAAAAATTCAATAAAAAAGTCGGGATGACTGGATTCGAACCAGCGACCACACGCCCCCCAGACGTGTACTCTAAACCGGACTGAGCTACATCCCGAATTATTTTTTTTCAGACTGCAAAGGTAATATTTTTTTTCAGACAAAACAGCACTAAATGCAAATAATACTCTACCCTATCCGATAAAATATCAGAAACCGCTATAGACCATCGTCAGACGAAGTGGAGAATATGCGTTTTTGCCACTCCTAATTACCGCTGCAGCAAAACGTTTCGTAATACGGTATTCGATTACCTCTCCGTTACTGTCTGTATAAATATCGACAGGTATGAGCAGATAATTTATCGAAGTATCTGTAATTGTCTTATCTTTCAACTTTTTATTGAGTAGGCGAGAAACATCTGCCGCATACGACCGCTTTGCCGAACTGTATTTTATTACCTGTGCATCATCGTTTTTGTATGCCTTCTTAGAACCTGTTTTTATGAAATTTTCGACCTCCGACTCGGGTATAATCAGCAGAGTAGCAGGCGACGGTATAGCTTTTTTCGAAAAATCCACTTCTGTCGGTTCGAAAACTATTTCGGCACTATTGATGAAAATATCTCTTATAGCCTTACCCGGCATCTTGCTCTCGATACGCTCTCTGATACGCCCCAAAGGCATAGTTATCTTGGGGTAAGCACCCGAAGTCGATACCAAATAGTTTACCGAGTCGCGTTTATTGAGCTTTTCGGCCAATCCGCTGCGAACGATTCTATTGATTTGACGTACATCTTTGCCTGCAGGATAATTTATAAAAGTATTCACAGTCATAGTAGTATCTTTGCCATCGGCCGTCTTGGTCTTATACGAATAGTGATAAAACAGTTTTAAATCTATCTCAAACAGATACAACAACGTAGATTTCCCATAAGAGGTAGTGATATACAATCCTTTAAAATGATTTATAAAGTCGTCGACAGACTTATATGCACTACGCGGGATATTGAAAAAACGTTGCTTTTCGGTATCCGAAAAGTAATACTTTACAGTCGGTACATAGCTTTTACTCTCTCTCTCTTTGGCACCTATAGAGTAGTCGACAGCCGTTATCGTCTTACGTCCAAGCAACTGACTCTCGTTTATATCGAGAAATTCATTAGGATCGAAGTCCGTAAGATACTGAGTGTGATAGTCGGGAGTACCTTTGTTTAGCTCATATATCGAAATCTCCATCGGTTCGCTATCGCTACCAAAGTAACTACGATAAAACATAAACAACACCAACGAATCGGGCTGTGCATTGTATGCCGTAGGTGGAAACTCATAATTTACAGGCGGAGCAAACTGCACCACCAAGTCGGCTTTGACTCCGCCATATTTATCGCTACTATACTCTCCCAGAATCATCGACATACTGTCGATACACTGTGCCGATACGGCTGAGTACAAATAATCGGTCGATTGCAGATGAATGGTATCGACCGATGTGGCTATTTTATCGTCTTGAGGCTGTATCTCCAATCCCAGAGAATCAGATTTGTTGCACGAATAAAAGGCAACCGCAATGAGTGTACAATACACCAAATATTTTAATCTCATACTTTCTTTTTGTTCGTAATAAAATGAATATTATTTCCTCTACGGGCAATATCTTTTACCCGTTCCCGATTACTTGGAAGTGAGTTTGTTATAGAGTTCCAAATATGTGGCATTCATATCGTCTTTATATTTTAAGTATTTCACCGCTTTCGTATCAACTACTCCTTTAAGCAGATTTTTCATATCACTATCTCCTTCTACCACAACGTCGGAATATTGCGAGGCGAGCCGTATCAGACTTTCCCAAGTAATTTCTTTATCTTTTATCAGTTTTTGCTGCTCTACCTCCTTTATTCCCAGACGTTTTTCCAACTTCTTGTTGATAGTGTTCGTAAACTTGTCGTTGAATGCCGAAAAAATCACCTTCGACTTGGCATAAAAAGGGTCTGTCGAATACATCGTCTTGATATACAAAGGAGCCAATGCAGAGAACCATCCGCTGCAGTGTATGATATCGGGAGTCCAACGCAATTTTTTTATGGTTTCCAATACTCCTTGCGTATAGAATATTATACGCTTATCGTTGTCTTTGAAACTCTCATTGTTTTCGTCGACAAGCATAGCTCGCCTCCTAAAAAATGCCTCATTATCGATAAAATACACTTGTAGCCTTACCGATTGTATCGTCGCTACTTTTATTATAAGCTGATAATCGTTGTCGTCTACTACCATATTGAGTCCCGATAGCCGTTGTACCTCGTGCAACTGATTTCTCCGCTCATTGATGATACCATAGCAAGGAGCAAATATTCGTACCTCGAAATCACCGTTTTCTTGAATAAACTGCGGAAGCTCACGACAAAATTTAGCTGCAATTGTTTCAGGAGTATAAGGTACAATCTCCTGATAAATATACAATATTCTGGTAGGATCCATTGAAATGTACAATATTTATTTTGTGCAAAGTTACAAAAAAAATACCATAGGACAATTCTTTTGATCAACCGGCATCGAATAATCGGCCAATACCCTCTGTTACAGTATTTATACTATCTTGTAATTTCGCACCTATCATAGGTTTGAGAAATATCGGGATATCGGCATTCAGTTCGATACACAAAGACGTCCTCAATGGCTCTAATTCTGCTATTATCATACATATCTCTGCTTTGAAAGGGAGCTTCTCGATATTCAGCCTTATCTTGTCTGCCCCCCGCTCTACGATACGTAGCAGCAGGTCGCCTACGGGAGCCACCCGAAACTGTACGTAGTCCGTATCGCACTCGAAATTAACGGTATACTCCTTCGGTATCCTATCTCGGAACTGTTCGAGGTTCTTCAAGTCCGATACCTTACCGTACACTTCCTCAAAAGGCTTGTTTACAGTGATTGTCTTACTTTGGTAAAGTGCCATTTAGTCTGTTTTTCTATGATTTATCTATAAATTTTTCCGTTGAGTATGACCGTATCTACCATTGGTTCCGTATACGAATACGGTATGTAGGCTATCGACGGTATTTCGGTAGTTATAAACAGGTTTGCTGCCTTACCTGCTGTGATAGAGCCGTGTGTGTCGCTGATACCCAAAGCATAAGCTCCGTTGATGGTAGCGGCGTTGATGGCTTGTGCGGGCGTAAGCCTCATCTTGATACAGGCGAGCGAAAGCACCATCTTCATATTGCCCGACGGAGTGGAGCCGGGGTTGAAGTCTGTTGCCAGAGCTACCGACAGACCGCTGTTTATCATCTGTTTGAGCGGAGCGTATGGGAGGTTGAGGAAGAACGAACAACCCGGAAGCCCCGTCGGCATAGTCTCAGAGCCTTTGAGAGCCTCTATCTCTTTTTCGCCCGACGACTCGAGATGGTCTACCGATAGTGCATTGTATCTGACGCCAACCTGTACGCCACCCGAAAAATCGAGTTCGTTGGCGTGTATCTTGCCGCGGATACCGTACTTTTGGGCAGTCTCCAAGATACGTGCGGTCTGCTCTACGGTGAAGAACCCTTTGTCGCAGAATACATCGACATATTCGGCAAGTTGCTGCTCGGCAACTTTCGGCAACATCTCGTTGCACAGCAAATCGATATATTCGTCTTCTCTGCCGTTTTTGTACTCCTGAGGGAATGCGTGAGCTCCCAAGAATGTGGCTTTCACTGTTGCCGGTGTCGCCTGCGACAGACGTTTGATGACACGCAGCATCTTCAGCTCGTCTTCGGTCGAAAGCCCGTAACCGCTCTTTATCTCGATAGCTCCCGTGCCGAAACCTATGACCATCTTCAAACGTCGCAGTGCCTGACGGTAAAGTTCGTCTTCGGAGGTCTCGTGCAGCAAACGTGCCGAGTTGAGTATGCCGCCGCCGCGTTTGGCTATCTCTTCGTACGACAGACCGTTGATTTTATCGAGAAACTCGCCCTCTCTACTGCCGGCAAAGACGATATGAGTATGCGAGTCGCAAAAAGATGGGAAGACCATTTTGCCGCTTGCATCTATTGTCTCTCCCTTGTAATCGGGGCATTGCTCCATCTTGCCAAACTCTTTTATGAGCCCGTCTTCGACCATCAGATAGGCGTTGTCGAGAGTGTTCAGTGTATTCATTTCGTTGCCGCACAGACGCAGCACTCCTTGCGGCAATATGCCCACAAGTGTCTTTATATTTTTTATAAGCATAGTACAAATGATGACTTTAAATTTTTGTACAAAATTAATTTTTTTACTCCGAACCGACAAAAAAATATTAACTTTACGGGCAAATTATATTCATTACAAATGAGATTCGGTCTGATAGGCAAACATTTGTCGCACTCTTTTTCTAAGCGTTTTTTCGAAGATTATTTTGTACACAACGGGATAGATGCACATTACGACAACATAGAATTGGCAAATATTGCCGACTTCGAAGCCGTATTGGCAAGGCAGGAATACGGCGGGTTCAACGTAACAAATCCGTATAAGATAGAGATAATGAGGTATTTGACTGCCTTAGACGAGACGGCACGTAGTGTAGGAGCGGTCAATTGCATCAAAATAACAGGCAATGACATAGTAGGTTACAATACCGATGTATACGGATTTACAGAGGCGATAAAGCCTTTCGTCCGACAACATCACCGCAGGGCTTTGGTGTTGGGTAGCGGAGGAGCATCGAAGGCGGTACGGGCGTCGCTGCAAGGTTTTGGTATTGAGTGTATTGTGGCCTCACGACAAGCGACAGACAATACTATATCATACTCCGAAATAGACCGCAATATTATAGACGAATATCGAATAATAGTAAATGCGACGCCGCTCGGTATGTTCCCCGACATAGATAGTTGTCCCGATATACCGTATCAATACATAGGTGGGCGACATTTGCTATTCGACCTCATATATAATCCTTCGGAAACTCTTTTTCTAAAAAAAGGCAGACAGCAAGGAGCAAAAACCGTAAACGGACTGGAGATGCTTGTTTCACAAGCACTTAAAGCTATAGATATTTTTAATATAAGACAATAAACGAAAGCTAAAAAAATGGATATGACAGCAACAAGCAAAAGACTCGATAATATAATGTTTATCGATATAGAGACGGTTCCCCTGACGGAACACCTGACGGAACTGCCCGACACGATGCAATCGCTGTGGTTGTCGAAGGCGGACAACATAAAAAACTATCAGAAAAACGAGTCGGCAGACAGCCATTCCGACGAGTTTTACTTGAACAACGCAGGCATATACTCCGAATTTGCCAAAATAGTGTGTATATCGATAGGTGTATTTGCTCGAGAAAACGACAAGGCAAGCCTGCGAATAAAATCTCTGGCAGGCGACAACGAAATAGCCATATTACAGGATTTTGCCTATATCCTGCAAAAATTCTCTGCCAATCGTAACTGTCAGATTTGCGGGCACAACATCAAAGAGTTCGATATACCGTTCGTTTGCCGTAGGATGTTGATAAACGGCATAGAGATACCCGAATGTATAAACGTCGCGGGCAAGAAACCATGGGAGGTGCCCTTCGTGGACACTCTCGAACTCTGGCGTTTCGGCGACTACAAAAGCTATACATCGCTCAAACTGCTTACTACGATACTCGGTATACCGACTCCCAAAGACGATATCGACGGCTCGCAGGTGGCTCGTGTATATTATATCGAAAAAGACATTGCACGCATTGCCCGATATTGCCAAAAAGATGTGCTAGCGACGGCTCGGTTGTATCAACGACTAAACAATATACCGACTGTCGAAGACGGTTGTGTGGTATTCACAAACTGACAGAGGCGAAGGCAATTGCCCTACTTCGTACAGAAAAGTCAAATATAGCGAAACACTTCTTTACCTTTGGTTTTCAGTGCTTTGTTCATCTCGATATAGTTCGGATAGATACGCTTAAGTTCGCCATAGAACCGCGCTCCGTGGTTCATCTCTCTGGTATGGCAAAGCTCGTGGACACAGACAAAATCGATAAGATTTTCGGGCAAAAAGAGCATATATGCGCTAAGAGAGATATTGCCTTCGGTGCTGCAACTTCCCCACCTCGTACGTGCCGTATTGATACGTAGCGAATTATATTCGAAGCCGTAACGAGAGGCTAAAAGCCGCAGTTTTTCGGGAAAAATACGTTTCGCCTCCGCAATCAAAAACTGCCTTATTATATTCCTTATAGCTTGCTGTCGATTAGGAAGTTCGAAGCAAAAACCCGATGGATAACGAATGCTCAACACTCCCGACGTCGACAACACTGCCGACAAACTGTCTTTGAGCCTCGCCTCTTCGACAAATCGTATCTCGAAAGCAGATGTCTGCAATCGGCTGTCGGCATCGTACATATATTTATTTGCTTGCCTGCCGATACGCTCTTTGTGCCGAAGAAACCACTCTTCCTTATCGGCAGGCAAGGGTAACACTCTGTCGGCAAACAGAGGATTGAACGATATTAGAGCGCCTTTCGACGATATGGAATACTTTATTCCTCTACACCTCGTATTAGGCAAAAGCCTGATATCTCCTATCTTAGGATGATGATAAACTTGGCTCATACAGACTGACTTTTCCAAGTATTTTCTATGTTTAACACAAAAAGAGGCTGCCTCCTTACGTACCCCGATGATAGACAACCTCTTTTTTGTAGCTGAGTCGATTTATATATCGGTTCTAAGACTAATACCAATATAATTATTTTCCTTATACTTCTACACTAACTTAAAACCTATATCCTGCAACAAAATTCAACACGCCCTTAAAACCTAAACCAGCTTCTGCTCCGATATAAAAATCCTTCCCATAATTTATACCAAAAGCGGTCAGCTGTAAAAAAAAGTTCATAGTACTCCCCGATACCGTACGTCCGTCTGCATATAAATTCTTACCGCACACTAAAGAAAAACCTGCTTGTAAACCTGAATACATCTGCAACCTTTCTCCGTTATAATAGGAAAACTTTATTGCAGGAATGATAGAAAAGACATCATTATTAGAGCAAAGTATATCTATCGCCTTATATGTATTTTCCTTATAAAGAGTTCCTGTATATACACGATTACGACTATCGTGGCTGTATGCGGCAGACACTCCGTACCACCATTTTTTGTTTATTCTTCTATTGTAGGTAGTGGATATTGTGGGAGAGTTGTTTTCTCCAGAAATATACTGTATAATAGCTGATTCTCCTATCTCTATTTGTAATTCTCGTTGAAGCAAGGTTGGTTCTGCTTCCTGAGCCGATACTCCCAAATATACTACAGATAATAATACTAATAATATGTATCTATTCATAATAAATAAATTGATTAATTTCATTTTATCGATAAAATTTCGGCGAAAATAGTACTAACACTTATTGTATAAAATACCAATTTTCAAGTATTTTTGCTATCATGGATACCTAAATATAGCAATAGCCTTTTACATAACATTATCATCACCAATACACTCCATCTTAAAGACTCTCTGCGTACTATCGTCTATTTTGAACCTATCGTCTATCCTATTATCGACAAGCCACACTACTCTATCGTTTGCGTCGAGCACGACGAATGTCCTTTGTTTTTCGGCAATGTCTATCTTGTGGTTTATAAGAAAATCGCTTACCTTCTGGAAACACCTCATACCCAGAGGTCTGAACCTATCGCCGTATTGCCACAGTCTGACTACGAGCGGAAACGACAACTTGTCGGAATCGAGCAAAGCCACATTTTTATCGCATTTCAGTGAATTGAGTTCGGTGATATCCATTTCTTCGAAACGAAGATATATCGGCTTGTCGGTATGCGAGAGTCCCCTATTTATTGTATACGACATGGCGTCAGAGTGTTTATTGTCTACAATCAGTATCTTATCTCTGTTTTTAAGTACTATTTTATCGTTATAAACGATCTGCCTGCCTGTCTGCCGATACGACAATTGATAGATTCTATCGACAAAAGATGGGGGGAAACCGAGGCGTTTGGTAACCTCGAAAAGCACTATCCTCGCAAAACGACTATTCTGCAACGCCGATGCGTCTATCTCCATTCTATCTCGACTAAACTCCACTGTTTCTCTCAAATACTTCTCTATTTCAACCTCAATAAAATCGGCATAATCTGCCATAATACGAGTAAAATCGTCTATCCGTGATACAAAATCGGGGTTGATTGCCTCAAACTGCGGTACTATATTGCATCTCACCCTATTGCGATGGAAAGCGGTATCGCTATTGGTGCTATCGATACGAAAGTCGAGCCTATGCATTTTGGCATAAAGCTCTATCTCCGTTCTATCGAAACAGAGCAGCGGGCGGACTATATCGTTTCGCTCGACCTGCATTCCCGCAAGCCCGCGCAGCCCGGTACCACGAGCCAAATTGAGCAGTACGGTCTCGGCATTATCGTTTTTGTGGTGAGCCACGGCAATAGCCCGAAAGCCGTGCCGAGATTTTATCTCTTCGAACCAACGATAACGCAGATTACGAGCCGCCATCTCTATCGAAATTTTCTCTTTGGCAGCAATATCGATAGTATCGAAATGCTCGATAAATATCGGAATATCGTATTTGCGAGCAAGGCTCTCTACAAAAGTTTGGTCGGTATCGGACTCGGAAGCTCTAAGATGGAAGTTGCAATGAGCGATAGCACACCGATAACCCGACCTCGAGAGCATATCGAGGAGAACGACAGAGTCGATGCCACCGCTTACGGCTACCAAAAGCTTATCGCCTTTGTCGAGAGCGGTCTGAGACTTGATAAACGAATCGAATCTTTTCAAAAACATTTTTGCCAAATATAATTTCGACGGCAAAATTAAAAAAATAAGATTAATTTTGCAGCCTATCGGGTAACGATAAAAAACACAGATTGTATTTGGTTTAAACAATTAAAATATATGATTATGAGAAAATTAATGGTAAATATCGTTATGCTATCGTTTATAGTGCTTCTAAGCAGCGACTTGATAGCACAGAGCAGAAACAATATGACTTTCAACGTCGGTTACGTCAACAAGACCAATAGCTCTAAATGGACATCGAAGGTACTCAACTTGCAGCTATCGGCGTCGGATACGATATCGATACACGGTATCACGGCAGGATTCGAATATTTCCTGCTGGCGAGTGATATTATCGGGTTCGATTTGGGGCTAAACTATACGTATATGTTTAAAAAACAAGTACTGGTAAGTGGCAGCACTTTCACTGGCAATAAGTACAACTACCATTCGTTGGACGCACCGATACGCTTTATGTTATCGCTGCCGATTGGCAAAGACTTCAAGATATTGCTTTTTGCCGGACCGAAGCTTACATTCGATATCGCAGGCACTCAGCGTACATACATCAATGGGTCGCAAATAGGCGAAAGCAAAGATATATACGATAGATCGTTGCATCGGTCTCGCTTCGACGTAATGCTTGGGCCCGGAGTAGGATTGCGATACAAGAATCTAATCTTCAGAGGCGGGTACGACTTGGGATTGCTCAACTTAAATCTGAATGATAATGCCAACGATTTGTTTTCGAATAAAAAGCTGCAAATAAAACAAGAACACATCTATTTCAAACTCGGAATAGCATTCTAAAGAGACAACAAAAGCGATATGGAGGTTGCTCGTCTATCTATTTTTGACTACCTTTGCAAAAATATCGCATTAAAGGACTAATATCAATAACTAATTAAATAATAATATTATGAAGCTGTCTATATCAAGAAACGAACTGTATAATAAATTAGCCGTCGTACAAAAGGTAATAGCCTCCAAATCGGCTGTACCTGTAGCAGAGAATTTCCTATTCCGTATCGAAGGCAATATACTGAAGATAGTGGCAACCGACTTGGAGACTACTCTTTCGACATCTATCGATTTAGAGCAAAACCACGATACTCTCGTCTTCGCTATGCCTCAAAAGATTATGGAGATACTCAAAGAACTGCCCGAGCAGATGCTTAGCTTCGACATCGACGAACAAAACTTCAAAATCGTGCTCCAAAACGAAAGTGGCACCTACAACGGCGATTTTATGGGCGTCGACGTAGGTAAAGACGGCGAAGACTTCCCGCGTCCACACGAACTAAGCACCGACACACAAGAGTTCTCTCTTACAAGCGAAGTGCTTCTGAACGGTATCAGCCTCACTGCATTCGCTACATCAGAAGAAGAGGCTCGCCCCATTATGACGGGAATACTTTTCGATATATTCGACCACAATATCACCTTCGTCGCTACCGACTCGCACAAACTCGTAAAATACAACGTAAACAACGTAGAGATAGGCTTCGATAGTTCTTTCATACTACCGAAGAAACCGGCTCTGACACTTAAAAATATTCTGGGAAAGACCGACGAAAAGATTCATATCAAGTTCGACGACAAAAACATCGTCTTCGTTATGCCCGAGTTCGAGATGATATGCCGCCAAATCGAGGGAAAATACCCTAACTACAATGCCGTAATACAGCAGAACCCATACAAAGCTATCGTCGACAAAGGCTCGCTTCTGAGTGCGGTAAAGAGGGTGAAAGTATTTGCCAATCAAGGAACGGGACTCATCGTATTTAAACTTACAAACAACAAGATAGAGATATCGGCACAAGATATCGACTTCTCGACTTCGGCACACGAAGAGGTTGCTTGCCAATATTCCGACAGCGATATAGAGATAGGTTTCAAAGCTATATTGGTAGAAGAGATGCTATCGAATATGCTCAGTTCGCAGATAACGCTCGAGCTGGCAGACCCGTCGAGAGCGGGAGTGATAGTGCCGTTCGAGAACGACGACGACCAAAGCATTCTGATGTTGCTTATGCCGATGTTCTTAAGCTAATAGAGGTGTGCGATTGTCTTGTAAATGATACTATTTTCTTTATAAAGAAAGAGCTTTCCACTCTGTACGAAAAGTACGAAGTGGAAAGTTTTGTTTCTCTACTACTCGAACATTTCGCGGGTATCGATACTGCTCACCGACTTATGGCAGACGGTATGACTATCGACGCCACACAAGCCGAGAGTATCGCCGACGCTGTAAGGAGGCTTAAAGCATACGAACCGATACAGTATATCTTAGGTGCGGTTCACTTCTACGGACTGACGCTAAAGGTCGACCGAAGGGCGTTGATACCGCGTCGGGAGACCGAAGAGCTGGTAGAGATCATAATCGGTATGTGCAGAGGAGTAAGCGAAGTGCTCGATGTCGGATGCGGCAGCGGATGTATCGCCGTGAGCCTCGCAAAGAATCTATCCAATGCCAATGTTACAGCTATCGACGTATCAGGCGAAGCTATAGAGCTTGCGAAGACAAATGCCGAGACGAACGGAGTAAATATAAACTTCTACCGTACGAATATACTCAAAGAGTGGACAGATAGTACGACGTACGACCTCATAGTATCGAACCCTCCTTACGTAACTCACAAGGAAAAGAGCGATATGAAGCCCAATGTGCTCGATTACGAGCCTCACGGAGCCATATTCGTCGATGACGACGACCCGCTACTCTATTACCGAGCCATAAGTGAGTTCGCTCGCACTCATCTCGACGTAGGAGGAAGTCTGTTTTTCGAGATTAATAGGGCATACGGCAACGATGTCGCTCATATATTGGTGGAAATGGGGTTCGGCGATGTGGAGATAATGAAAGATATGGCAGGCAACGACAGATTCGTAAAGTGCCGAAGACAGAACGATATAAATACTAAATAAAATAACAATATGGAACGTGAAATTGCTATGAAGAGAGCTGCATCCTTCTGTGCCGAAAGCGAAAGGAGCGTAGCCGAAGTAGAGCGTAGGCTAAGAAAATGGGGTGTCGACGACGACGACATCGATAGTATCATTGACAAACTTAAGAGCGACGACTTCGTAAACGACGAAAGGTATTGCAAAGCTTATATAAATGATAGGTTTAGGTTGAACCACTGGGGAAAGGTGAAAATCGTCTATGAGCTAAAGAAAAGAGGGCTCGACAAAGAGTATATCGATGCTGCTATCGATGATATCGACGACGACGAATATACCGAAGTGCTAAGAAAGCTTATCGACGATAAGTTAAGGACTATAAAAGACACCGATGTATACTCTGCGAAAGTGAAAATACTCGGATATGCTCTAAGACGAGGCTTCGAGAGTGATATTGTAAGTAAGATACTTAAAGATGTATTCTAAATCTACATCACTCGAATCGAAAATAACGTCGATTAAATCAAAAGTAATATCATTTAGGAGTCAAACGACATTGTTTTGAACAAAAGCAACATTGATTATAATAAAAATGATGTCGCTCAAAAGCAAATCAATATTTTTTTGAAGTAAAATAATATTGTTTTGGTGTAAAGTAACCTTGCTCAAGAGTAAAGTAACATTGCTTAGAAATAAAGTAACCTTACTCAAGAGTAAAGCAACATTGCTCAGAAGTAAAGTAACCTTACTTAAGAGTAAAGCAACATTACTTAGAAGTAAAGTAACCTTGCTTAAGAGTAAAGCAACATTACTTGGTAGTAAAGCAATGTTGTTTTTGAGTAAAGTAACATTGATTATAACAAAAGCAATATCGTTTGGGAGTAAAATGATATTATTTTGAAAGGGAACAACATAGTTTTAACAAAAAAGCGACATCACTTATAAGGAAAATGATGTCGTTTTTTATTTTTCATACATCGTATCTCGTTATATATATGTATTTTTATAATTGTCAGAGGTCGCTAATGATACGGGAGTATAGAGCGGTGTGGTAGTTGTTGTCGCTCGCAATCAATGAGGTATTGTGCCAGAGGAGTACAAGCTCGCCATTGTGTCGGCGAACCTCGCTCATAAGCTTATATGCATAGCTATAAGCCTCGTCGAAAGATAGATTCATATAAGTAGCATTGCTCAAAGATACGTCCATCATAGTTAGAGGGTGAACGTCGATAGGCACAATCTGCATCGTCTTGGGGTCTATCCAAGAGACCCGACGGCAAGTACCGAGCCTGAAGCCCGAAGCCTGAGCGTAGCCGATAGTGAAGTCGTCGGTGATACCTGCTTCTACGTAATAATGCCCATCGGTAGGAGGAAGTATCGTAAGGTAATGGCTACGATGCTTAGACACATCTCTACCTACCACACGCGCAAGGCGATGTGCCTCGTCGGCTATACGATGTGGCTCACGGAACGAACGATACGAAGAGTGCAGCCCTACACTACAACCATCGTCTAAGACATCTGCCAACAGACGGCGTGCGTCTCTACCGCCGATATTGTAATACGGACGGTCGTATCCTCCAAGTGGATATGGCTCCGATTTAAAAAAGAATATCTTCTCTGCATACGGCACTCTCGCATTCTCGTGTAGCAACCAAGGAAAAGTATAAGCGGGGTCGTTGCGTACGTCTATCGCCGACCGCAATACAGACCGAAGCCCTACTCCACCACGTCGCAACGACCGATATACACCTCCCGCAAAGCTCCGAGAAGACCGATATAGCCCTAAGGCATCTACATCGTGAGTAAGGTATACATGCGAGAACTCTTGCGGAGGTTCGGGTAGGTTCACTCCTGCCGTACGAAGCCACGAGCGAAGTAGCTCGCCGTATTCGTCTACTATCGGGCGATCTAAGAAACCTGCCCGCCACGGCAGCGAATCTCGCCCCGAGAAACGTCCGTGTATATCGACCTTATCGGCAGATACCAACTCTTCGTAGCGAGATAGCAAGAAGAAACTGCTTGCTACGATATCGGCATCTACGACAAGAGTATCACCATACGTACGTATCGACGGCTGCCCGAAAAGTAGCGGCACCCCCTCTACAGACTGCAGGGGCAAATGTGGAAGCGACTTAGAGGTAAGGTATACTCCCTCGTCGAAAAATCGAGATGGCACTATCACCACCCGATACCGACCAAACCGAGCGACATCCGACGTATAACCCACCAAATGTGCCTCGCTGTGGCAGTCGCCAAGCAAGAAGCGAATGATATAATCGACTATCGGAGTGCGACTATCATTGTCCGATGGGTGAGATTGCATTTACTTTTCTCTTATATTCTCGTTCTCCACGACAAACGTCTTGGCGGTGTATCTATTTACGATAGACATATTGTGAGTAGCCATTATCACCGATGTACCACTACGCGATATTTCGTGTAGTAGCCCCACTATTTCGGCAGCTATATCGGGGTCGAGGTTACCTGTAGGCTCGTCTGCTACAATCAGCTGAGGCGAGTTCAGAAGCGACCGAGCTATTACGATACGTTGCTGCTCTCCTCCGGAGAGTTGATGAGGGCGTTTGTAACCTTTCTTCGGAAGCCCTACAGTATTGAGTACAAGGTCTATCTGGTCGTCTATCTGTCGGGCGACCTTCCACCCTGTGGCTCTAAGAACGAACTCGAGATTTTCTCTTACCGAACGGTCGTGGAGTAGCTGGAAATCTTGGAAAATAACGCCGATTTTTCTTCTAAGAAAAGGGATTTGCCTCCGCGATATCTTACTTAGGTCGTAATCGAAGATACGCGCCTCGCCCCTCTTGATAGGCATATCGGCATACAGAGACTTTAGCAGCGAACTCTTGCCGCTCCCCGTCTTTCCGCAAAGGTATATGAACTCCCCCTCGTCGACCGAGAAATTTATATCGTGCAACACGATGATTTCATCGTGACAAAGCTCTACATTCTTGTAATCTATTATCTGCATATTGATGTTTTTTGCTATTGTAATCTGAATATTTCTCTACTTCTTCACCACCTTCATTCGAGTGATAACGACGTCTTTTCGCGGACGGTCGCCTCTTCTGGTAGGCACATTCTCTATCTTGTCGACGACGTCGAACCCGTCGACAACCTCGCCGAATACCGTATAAGAGCCGTCAAGATGAGGCGCTCCGCCGAAGGTCTTGTAGATTTTCCTCTGTTCGTCGCTATATTTGAAGTCACTTGGGGTATTTGCTACCTTACTTAGCCTCTTTTCAAACATATCCAAGTCGGCGTCGGAGAAGCTTTTACCTGTAACGATATAAAACTGCGAAGCCGACGACTCGCGTTGAGGGTTTACGGCATCGCCCGTACGAGCGGCGGCAAGAGCTCCGCGTTTGTGATAATACTTGGGGAATAATATTTCTGCCTTTAGCGTATATCCGAGCGAACCGTTGCCAAGCATTTGTAACGAATCGGCTCCGCGAGATTGCGGGTCGCCTCCTTGTATCATAAATTCCTTTATGACACGATGAAAGAGCAGCCCTTCGTATGTCTTCTGCTCTACCAGACGCAGAAAATTGGCTTTGTGAAGTGGAGTATCGTCGTAGAGACGTACCGTAATGTTTCCCTCTGTGGTATAGATTTTTACCAGCGTCGCTTTTTGTTTTCTCGATTGCGACTGCATCGATAGTATCGATACGGCAAGCAATATCGGCAATATTTTTAGTTTAAGCATAGATACACAGATTGTTTGTTATGTTCGAATAATGTATTGCAAAGTTACATATTTTTTGTTCAACTATATTATTTTCTTTGTTTTAAACGAAATAAGTCTCATCGTCGACGATACCGCCTCTATCATCGATACTTTTATTACGATACGGATGAATATTGTTTTGAGATACGACCGATATTCATCTTCTTTCGAGCAATACGACATTCTCCACGTGGTGTGTCTGTGGAAACATATCGACCGGCTGCACCTCGGCGACGCGATAAGAGCTGTCGAAGAGCATCAGGTCGCGTGCTTGCGTAGCCGGATTGCAACTGACGTATACCACTCTTCGGGGGGCTGCCGCCATTATAGTTTTTACCACGTCGTCGTGCATTCCCGCGCGTGGCGGGTCGGTAACGACTACGTCGGGTCTCCCGTAACGGTCGATAAAACTTTCGGTGAGAATATCTTTCATATCGCCCGCAAAGAAACGAGTATTGACGATACCGTTTACCTTGGAGTTTTCTCGAGCGTCGTCGATAGCCTCAGGTACATACTCTATGCCTATCACCTCTCTTGCCGAGCGAGCAATGAAGTTGGCTATAGTACCCGTACCTGTATATAGGTCGTATACAAGCATATCGGGGGTAATTCCCGCCAGTGTCCGTACGGTATCGTATAGCTTATATGCTTGTTCGGAATTGGTCTGGTAAAACGACTTTGCTCCCACCTTAAACCTAAGGTCTTCCATCGTTTCCACTATATGGTCTTTACCTGCAAATAGCTCTATCTTCTGGTCTGCAATAGTATCGTTTGCCTTGGCATTTATCACATACAATAGCGATGTTATCTGCGGAAATGTATCGGCTATGTGCTGCATAAGGGCTTCTCTTGCCGTAGGGTCGTCGTAGAAAAACACCACTACCACCATAAGCTCCCCCGTCGACGCGGTGCGTATCATAAGAGTACGCAAGAAACCTGTATGGTGGCGGAGGTCGAAAAATTCGAGCCCATGCTCGAAAGCGTAGCGACGTATCTCGTTGCGAATAGAGTTCGATATATCGTCTTGCAGCCAACACTTATTGATGTCGAGCACCTTATCAAACATCTTAGGAATATGAAACCCGAGTCCGCTCCGTAGCGTGCTGTCGGCGGAGTCGTCGGGTATATCGGTAACGTTCGATAGCCACTTCCGATTCGAAAAGGTAAACTCGAGTTTGTTGCGGTAGAAATATTCATTGTCGCTTCCGATGATATCGCGTATCGGTGGCAGGTCTACCTTGCCTATCCTCGTAAGGTTGTCGGCTACCTGCTGCTGCTTGTACTGCAGCTGTTTGTCGTATGGCAATATCTGCCACTTACACCCGCCGCATACGCCGAAGTGTTCGCACACAGCCGAGCAACGCTCTTCGGAGTAACGCACGAAGTCGACGATACGCGCTTCGGCATAGTTTCTGCGTTTCTTGGTTATCTGCAAATCGACCACATCACCGGGTACGGCAAACGGCACGAACACGACCATTTCGTCGACCTTAGCTATGGCTTTGCCTTCTGCCGCTATATCCGTAATATCGATACCGCGAAGCAGAGGCAAGGGCTTTTTGTTTCTTTTCGACATAATTATTTGATAAAAACATTGTCTCTCTCCACCCCCGACAAGAGCATACTCCCAAAACACTGCCGATACGGCTCTCTCTATCTGCTACTCTCGGCGAGGGCTTGCCTATAAAGCAGCGACAAAAGTACTAAATATTCCGCAAACGCGACACCTCACCCGCTATGCCTACACATAGTGTAGATTGCCATAGCGAGTAAATACGGATTTACAAGGGGGGCTATTTACGGAGTTGTTCTACTGTCTTCTGCAGAAATTCTATAAAAGCGTCTTTCTCGGCGATACGCTTTTCGTATTGCTCGATTAGTTTGTCCGATAAGTTGTTGATTACATAGGCAAACAGCCAAAGAGTGAGTTCGTTTTTTACAAGACAAAAAAATATTGTATTTTTGTCGTCGTTATCCACTGTATTTTACAAATTAATAATTTAGAAACAAAAGTATGTCGTCATTTATAATAGAGGGAGGGCGAAAACTGAAAGGCGAGATATTGCCTCAGGGAGCTAAAAACGAAGCTCTTCAAGTGATTTGTGCTACCGTTCTTACCCGCCAAGAGGTCGTAATCGAGAATATCCCCGAAATACTCGACATCAAGAATCTTATTCTACTATTACAGGATATAGGTGTAGAAGTAAGGCGTATCGACAAGGGTAAATATAGTTTTCGTGCCGATAGTCTTAACGAGGATTTCTTGGCAAGCGACGTGTTTTTACAGAAATGCTCGCGTCTCAGAGGCTCTGTTATGCTGATAGCTCCGCTGCTGACAAGGCTTCGCAGAGTACGTTTTGCCAAACCCGGTGGCGACAAAATAGGCAGACGCCGCCTCGACACACACTTTATAGGGCTGCAAAAACTCGGTGCCGACATCGCCTTCAACGAACAGAAAAGAGCATTCGATATGACTGTCGATAGGCTGCGGGGTGCAGCTATGCTACTCGACGAAGCCTCAGTAACAGGTACAGCCAATATAGTGATGGCTGCCGTATTAGCCGAAGGGAAGACCACCATATACAACGCTGCCTGCGAACCGTATCTGCAACAGCTATGCGAGATGCTCAACTCGATGGGAGCGAAAATATCCGGTATTGCCTCCAATCTGCTCACTATAGAAGGTGTGGCTACTCTCGGCGGCACCCGTCACCGAATACTGCCCGATATGATAGAAGTCGGCTCTTTCATCGGTATGGCAGCAATGACACAAAGCCCGCTACTGATAAAAGATGTGGCATACGACAAACTCGGTATCATTCCCGATAGTTTCAGGCGTCTGGGCATAGACATACAGCAGAAGGGCGACTCCATATTCGTCCCCGAGCAGGAAAGCTACCGAATAGAGTCGTTTATGGACGGCTCCATAATGACCATAGCCGACGCTCCTTGGCCGGGGCTTACGCCCGACCTGCTCAGTGTAATGCTCGTTGTTGCCACACAAGCCAAAGGTAGTGTGCTGATACACCAAAAAATGTTCGAGAGCAGACTCTTTTTCGTGGATAAACTCATCGATATGGGTGCACAGATAATACTTTGCGACCCTCACCGTGCAGTCGTCATCGGACACGACAGAAAATTTCGGCTCAGAGCCAACAATATGACCTCGCCCGATATACGTGCAGGCATAGCCCTGTTGATAGCCGCCCTTAGCGCCGAAGGCACAAGCGCGATAAACAATATCGACCAGATAGATAGAGGGTACGAAGATATCGAACACCGACTTACGATGCTCGGAGCTCAAATCGAACGACGAGACTAACCGATTACAGCCTGTTTCACACGCATATAAGCGATAATTTCATCACAAAGAAGTCGGATAGCGAAATATTCACTATCCGACTTCTTTAGGTACAACCTTTTTTTCGCGACAGACAAACATCTCTCCCGAAACGATTCAAATCATTTTATTTTCTTCTTGAAATAGATATATGCATGTCCCGTATCGCCGTCGTTCATTAGCTGTTTTACAAGTTTTGCTCTATCCATATTCTTTATTTCATCGTCCATTTTATCGTACACATCGCACAAAATCCTATGATAGAAGTAGTATTTTACATTTGTGAGTTCCAAATTGTGCTGCTCTCCAAGCCCACGCAAGCTATCGATGGAGTAGATAAAAAGATGTCGCGGTGCATCCATCAACTGATGTTGCTTTATGCCGTAATGCTTCCAAGTGAAATTGCTCGTTATAGGCAACGACAGCACCAAAGTGCTCTTTTCGGTCATCACTTTCGCTATCGATTCAAACGCTTGGTGCGGATTGGCCAGATGCTCCATCACGTGATTCAACGTAATGACATCATAGCTGCCTTCGAGCTCCTCAATGGCTCGTTTATAGATATTTACGGTCGTCGTTTTGAGCTTATAACTAATATCTTCGCCTATATATGGGTCTATTCCCTGTAGATTATTGAACCCACTATTAGCTAACTTCAAAAGCGTACGTCCCGTACCGCAACCGATATCGAGAATGCTCGAGTTGAAAGTCATCATACCTGGCTCGACCCACTCGAAAGCTCCTGTATCGAGCTTCGTCATCAGACGTCCGACGATATTCTTTCCATTCATACGATATTTTAGTAAATACTTACGCATCATACGCCGAATGAGACCATTACTCTCCTTTTCGTCGCGTTCTTGGAGCGAATAGTACTTGCCGACATCGTAATAGTCGTCCAAATCTTTAGGTATCTCCACTATCTGCAAGCAATTACAGTGTGGACATTTGACGTAGTCGAACTTATGACCGAGACGAAAGCGTATTTCTTCTGCCGTATAGCGTTCGGAGTCGAATTCTTTGTTACAAATCTTGCATGTATACATAGTATTATATGTGTATGTTATTGTTTAATGAATAATTTTCGATAAAACGTGTCGGTTTTTGCCTCATCGAGGTCTGAAAACTTATAAGTAAGCTTATGTATCGGAGAAATTTCGCATATTTCGGACATTCTTTTCTCCGAATACGGGTGAAACATCTCCATCTGTAATATTTTTCTGTCGATATCGCTAAGAAATGGCACCGACTCCCATATTTTTCTATTCTCTTTGGAGTAATCGACTATCAATGCCCAAAATATATGAAATATCGAATAGGAAACAAGCCTCTTCTCTCGCCTCCAATACTCCTCGAGCAATGCTTTGATCTGCACGATAAAAGGATTTCTTGCCGCTGCTGCTATAAACCAATTGCTTGCGTAGGCTTTCCCCATAGGCTGTGTCTTGAAACAGAACAAATCCGCATATTCGATAGTCTCAGGCAGACCTCCTGTAAGCAATACCGTAGCATCTATCCACACGCCTCCATATCGTTCGAGCAACGCTACACGTATATAGTCGGCATAATGAGCATTCGGCACTATCCCCCTACTATGTTTATCTTCGATATAAGAAGGGATATCTATATATTGGCCTATATTGTGCTCATCTATAAGTATTACCTCCATCGAAGAGCAATATTTGCGTATCGAATCGATACAGTGCTTCACTATATTAGGTGCATTGTCGTATCCTTGCAGCCAACATACCCACACACGAGTATGACGCTTCGCCGTCGGATTATATTCGGCAAAACGCAGACCATCGAGCACATATCTATAACGCCTCAGATAACGGTATGCTCCTATGCGGTCGCATGCAGAGGTTATCTCATTGTCGCCCGGAGCTATTCTACTCATCAGTTTATAAAAAGTACACTTCGCTCCTATTCTTTTTATAGTTGATATCATATATTGTGTGGTTTATGTTACGAACATAGTATTACAAGCGACAAAATTAGTAAAAAAAGCTGCCAATATCCAATATCGTTTTTTATCTTATCGTCTGTATTACATCTTCGACGTATCTTTTTGAAGATATTTTACGTATTACTCTTACTTCCTGCTCGTCGGCGTTCGGTTTCGTCGAGGATTATTTTTCTTATTCGCAGGTGCTTGGGTGTAACTTCGAGATACTCATCGGCTTTGATGTATTCCAACGCCTCTTCGAGCGAAAATATTACTGGCGGTATAAGCTTCACCTTATCGTCGGAACCCGATGCCCGCATATTGGTAAGCTTCTTCGACTTGGTAACGTTTACTATGAGGTCGCCCTCTTTGGCGTTTTCGCCTACGACTTGTCCGGCGTATACCTCCTCTTGCGGGAAGATGAAGAACCTACCTCTGTCTTGTAGTTTATCGATAGAATATGCAAAAGCAGTACCGCTCTCCATAGCTATAATAGAGCCGTTGTTGCGGCGTTCGATATCGCCTTTCCAAGGAGCGTATTCGAGGAAACGATGAGCCATGACAGCCTCTCCTGCCGAGATGGTAAGGATATTGTTTCTCAGACCGATAATACCGCGAGAAGGTATATTGAACTCGAGGTAAACACGGTCTTTCTTTGTCTCCATCGACATCAGGTCGCCTTTGCGACGAGTAACTATATCTATCACCTTGCTCGAGTACTCTTCGGGGACATTGACGGTAAGTTGCTCCACAGGTTCGCATACTACGCCGTCTATCTCTTTGCGTATCACCTGAGGCTGACCTACTTGTAGTTCGTAGCCTTCGCGACGCATCGTCTCGATAAGTATCGAGAGGTGAAGTACGCCTCTACCCGATACCTTCCACGTATCTGCCGATTCGGTGGTCTCTACACGCAGAGCCAGATTGCGGTCGAGTTCGCGTATCAGGCGGTCGTGTATGTGCCTCGAAGTTACGTATTTACCGTCTTTGCCGAAGAAGGGAGAGTCGTTGTTGGTGAAAGTCATCGACATCGTCGGTTCGTCTATGGCTATCGGCGGCAGCGGCTCGGGGTTTTCGACGTTTGTTACGGTATCGCCTATCTCGAATCCCTCTATGCCTATCATAGCACATATATCGCCCGACCCGACACTCTGCACAGGTGTTTTGCCGAGCCCCGAGAAGGTATTTAGCTGTTTTATCTTCTGTTTTGTCATCGACCCGTCGCGTTTGCAGAGCATTATATCCTGTCCGTCGGTGAATATGCCTCTATGTACCTTGCCGACGGCTATTCTGCCTACATACGACGAGTAATCGAGCGAGGTGATAAGCATTTGCGGTGCACCTTCTATAAATTTCGGAGCGGGAATGTACTCTATTATCTTGTCCAGAAGATATGTTATATTGTCCGTCGGTGTCTTCCAATCGTCAGACATCCAATTGTTTTTGGCAGAGCCGTATATTGTGGGGAAATTGAGTTGCTCTTCCGTTGCATCGAGGTTGAACATCAGCTCGAAGACCGCATTCTGCACCTCGTCGGGGTGACAGTTGGGTTTGTCTACCTTGTTTATCACTACAATAGGCAGAAGTCCTATTTGCAGTGCTTTCTGCAATACGAAGCGTGTCTGCGGCATAGGTCCCTCGAAAGCGTCGACCAGTAGCAGACAGCCATCGGCCATATTGAGTACACGCTCTACTTCGCCTCCGAAGTCGGAGTGCCCGGGAGTATCTATTATGTTGATTTTACAGTCTTTGTACTCTATTGATACGTTTTTGGAAGTGATTGTTATACCACGTTCGCGTTCGAGGTCGTTGTTGTCGAGTATCAGCTCGCCTGTATTTTGGTTATCTCTAAACAGTTTGCCTGCAAGCAGCATTTTGTCTACGAGCGTAGTCTTTCCGTGGTCTACGTGTGCTATAATTGCTATATTTCTTATATTCATTGTGTTGTGCGGTTGGTATGCAAGTTTTTCGCCACTGATATTGGTGGGCTGCAAAATTACAATATATTATTTTACCTACAATAATAATTCTTCTTTCGATGACTTATACTCTATTTTCGTGTCTTTATATTCTCCAATTTTAAGCTGAAAAAACAAAAGGCAGGAAGCTATTTAGTACACTCCCTGTCTTTTTTCGATATTGATTTTTTACCCAATCAGAATCTGATAGCGGCTTGTGCTGCTGCCAACCGTGCGATAGGTACGCGGAAAGGCGAGCAGGAGACATAATCGAGTCCCTTGATATGGCAGAACTCTACCGAAGAGGGTTCGCCGCCGTGTTCGCCACAGATACCGCATTTCAGGTCGGGACGAACTTCGCGACCTCGCTCTACGGCTATCTCTACCAACTGTCCTACGCCGTTTCGGTCGAGTACTTGGAACGGGTCTGCCTTCAGGATTTTCTTTTCGAGATATATGGGTAAGAACGAAGCGATGTCGTCGCGGCTGTAGCCGAAAGTCATCTGTGTGAGGTCGTTGGTACCGAACGAGAAGAACTCGGCTGCCGAGGCTATACGGTTTGCCGTAAGAGCTGCACGAGGTATCTCTATCATAGTGCCGACCTTGTAGTCGATGCTATCGCCCATTTCGTCGAATAGTTGCTTGGCGGCTCTGCGGATCACCTTTTCTTGTTCCAAGAATTCGTATAGGATACCTGTGAGCGGAACCATTATTTCGGGTATGGCTTTTATGCCTTTTTTCTTAAGTTTCAGACAGGCTCCCAATATTGCTTTTGTCTGCATCTCGGTTATTTCGGGGAAAGTATTTCCCAGACGACAACCGCGGTGTCCGAGCATCGGGTTTTGTTCGTGCAGTTTATCCACACGGAACTTGATGTAATCCAAATCTACACCCATTGCCTGAGCCATCTCTTGCTGACCTTTCTCGTCGTGCGGCACGAATTCGTGCAACGGCGGGTCGAGCAAGCGTACGGTAACGGGCAGGTCGTGCATTGCCTCGAAGATACCTTCGAAGTCTGCCTCCTGATAGGGTAATATCTTTGCCAATGCTTTGCGTCTACCTTCTTCATTTTCGGCAAGTATCATCTCACGCATTGCTTTTATCTTTTCACCTTCGAAGAACATATGCTCCGTACGGCACAGACCGATACCTTTGGCTCCGAAACGGCGTGCTACCAGAGCGTCGTTAGGAGTGTCGGCATTGGTGCGTACTTTCATACGTGCGTATTTGTCGGCAAGAGTCATCACTTCGCTGAAATCACCCGACAGCTCGGCTTCTTTGGTAGCCACTCGTCCTTCGTAGATGTCGCCCGTAGAACCGTTGATAGATATATAGTCTCCCTCTTTTAGCAGGATACCGTCTACTTCCATCGTCTTCTTGGCGTAATCTATTTTAAGAGCACCTGCACCCGATACGCAGCATTTGCCCATACCGCGTGCTACGACGGCGGCGTGCGAAGTCATACCGCCGCGAGCGGTAAGTATGCCTTCGGCAGCAGCCATACCTGCAAGGTCTTCGGGTGAGGTTTCGATACGAACCATTATCACTTTTTCACCCTTAGAAGCCCACAATGAGGCATCGTCGGCGTTGAAGACTATTTTGCCGCAGGCGGCACCCGGCGAGGCAGCCAATCCTTTGGCTATCACCTTAGCCGATTTCAGAGCGCTTTTGTCGAATACGGGGTGGAGTAGTTCGTCGAGTTTATTGGGTTCTATGCGGAGTAGAGCTGTCTTTTCGTCGATCATTCCCTGACGCAACATCTCCATTGCTATGCGAACCATAGCTGCTCCCGTACGCTTTCCGTTACGTGTCTGCAAGAACCACAATTTACCCTCTTGTACGGTAAACTCCATATCCTGCATATCTTTGTAGTGATTCTCGAGTTTTGTTTGCAACTTGTCGAGTTCCTTGTATATATCGGGCATAGCCTCTTCCATCGAAGGATATTTTCGGGCACGTTCTTCTTCGGATATTTCTGCCAGAGTAGCCCAGCGTTGCGAACCTTCTTTGGTGATTTGCTGAGGAGTACGTATACCTGCTACAACGTCTTCGCCCTGAGCGTTGATAAGATATTCGCCTACGAAGATGTCTTCGCCTGTGGCAGCGTCGCGAGAGAAGCAAACGCCGGTAGCCGATGTGTCGCCCATATTGCCGAATACCATAGCCTGTACGTTGACGGCAGTACCCCACTCGGCGGGGATACCCTCCATTTTACGGTAAAGTATTGCACGGTCGTTCATCCAAGAGTCGAATACGGCACATATAGCTCCCCAAAGCTGCTCGTACGAGTTTTCGGGGAAGTCTTTTCCTGTCTGTTTTTTTACGGCGGCTTTGAACTTGGTTACAAGCTCTTTGAGGTCGTCTACCGATAGTTCGGTATCGAGGTGTACGCCTTTATGTTCTTTGACCTCTTCGATAATGGCTTCGAAAGGGTCTATATCGTTTTTGTTTTCGGGTTTCATACCCAATACTACGTCGCCGTACATCTGTACGAAACGACGGTAAGAGTCCCACGCAAAACGCGGATTACCTGTCTTTTTTGCCATACCTTCCACTACTTTGTCGTTCAGACCGAGGTTTAGGATGGTATCCATCATACCCGGCATAGAGGCTCTTGCTCCCGAACGTACGGATACCAGAAGCGGGTTTTCGACATCGCCGAATTTCGATTTCATCAATACTTCTATTCCTTTTATGGCTGCTTCTACTTCGGGGCGAAGCATCTCTACAACTTTGTCTTTACCTATCTGATAGTAGTCGTTGCAGGTGTCTGTGGTGATAGTGAAACCGGGAGGTACCGGTACTCCTATAAGATTCATTTCGGCAAGATTTGCTCCCTTACCTCCGAGCAAGTTTCTCATTTCTGCCTTGCCTTCGGCTTTTCCGTTACCGAAGGTGTAAACACGTTTTAGGTTACTCATTTTCTGATATTTTTATTTATTTACTTACTTAATTCCTATGTTAATTTTTATAGGCATCGGACACAATACGATACCAGCGGGCAAAGTTACAAAAAATCTTTTTTATTTCATTACTACAATTAATTATAGCATAAACCGCACGTAATCTACACTTTTTATATCCAATATTTACACCGTATACACCGAGCCGAAAAGCACGCCACCAAGCCACGTCGGCTCTAAAAATATTTTTGTAATTTTGTCTGCCCATTCATTACGATGGGGAAAATGATAATATAGATTTTTATGGGAGAATTACGTTGGAAACGGATTTATGATACGGCAGAGGAAGAAGACGGTTTCAGGATTCTTGTCGATCGTCTCTGGCCTCGGGGAATAAGCAAAGCAGATGCACAACTTGGCGATTGGGCTCGGGACGTTGCCCCGTCGGCTGCGTTACGCAGTGCCTTTCATAAGAACGAGACGGATTATAAGACCTTTGCCGAATCGTACGAAAAAGAACTGCACGACAACGACGAGATGACCGAGTTTATCAAAGAGATAAAAAACAAACTGAAAACAGGTAACGTAACGTTGTTGTACGCAAGCCGAGAGCCGGAACATAGCCAAATTCCAGTCTTGCGAAGTTTTATCGAAAAAAGGCTAAAAGAATAACCGCTATACGGCAAGGTAACAATACCAATCTTTTTCGTTCCGAATGATTTCGATAGATAGTATTACAGTGGAATTTGGCGGCAATACCCTGTTTGAGAACGTCTCTTTTCTGATAAAAGAAAAAGAAAAGATAGCCCTCATCGGTCGCAATGGGGCAGGAAAGACAACGCTTTTGAAGCTGATTGCTGGCGAAATGTCGCCGACACGCGGCAGTATATCGAGACCCAAAAACCTCACGATAGGTTATTTGCCACAGCATATCAAGGTAAACGACTCGAAGACCGTACGCGAGGAGACACTCACGGCTTTCGAGAATATTTTTGCCATACGAGCGAATATTGCAACCCTCACTGCCGAGCTCAACGAGCGAGACGACTTCCACTCAGCCGAATACGGCAAACTTATAGAAGAGCTTGGTTACCAAAACGAACGGTTGCAGATGTTCGACTCCGACAGTATCGAAGCCGAGACCGAAAAGACTTTGATGGGATTGGGTTTTCGTCGTACCGATTTCGAGCGACGAACTTCCGAATTTAGTGGCGGCTGGCGTATGCGTATAGAGTTGGCTAAGATACTCCTTCGCAAGCCCGACCTGCTACTGCTCGACGAACCGACAAACCACCTCGATATAGAGAGTATCAACTGGCTCGAGTCTTTTCTGAAAAACTCCAAAAGTGCCCTACTGCTTGTAAGCCACGACAAGGCTTTCGTCGATGCCGTAACCACACGTACGATAGAGATTTCGTTAGGTAAAATATACGATTACAAGGCGAACTATTCGCGATACCTCGAGCTTAGGGCTATCGACAGAGAAAATCAGATACGTGCCTACGAAAACCAGCAAAAGCTCATAGCCGATACACAGGATTTTATCAATCGTTTTCGTTATAAGCCGACAAAGGCGGTTCAGGTGCAGAGCCGTATCAAGATGCTCGAAAAGCTCGAACCGATACAGATAGAAGAGGTCGATAATTCGCGGCTCAACCTACGGTTTCCGCCTCCACCGCATTCGGGTACTATCAGCCTCGATATCGAAAACCTGACGAAGGCTTACGGCGAACATACCGTTTTGCAGAATATCGATATGCAGATACGGCGAGGCGAGAAAATAGCTTTCGTCGGCAAGAACGGCGAAGGTAAAACCACTCTGGTAAAGTGTATCGTGGGCGATCTCGATTTTATGGGTAGTCTCCGCCTCGGCCATAACGTCAAGGTGGGGTATTTTGCCCAGAATCAAGCTGCTACGCTCGACGACAGCAAAACCGTCTTCCAGACTGTCGACGATATTGCCACGGGCGATATCCGCACCAAGCTACACAATATCCTTGGGGCGTTTATGTTCGGCGGCGAGGATATCGACAAGCGGGTAGCGGTGCTCTCGGGTGGCGAACGCAGCCGTCTGGCAATGATAAAGCTGCTGCTGTCGCCCGTCAATATGCTTATACTCGACGAACCGACAAACCACCTCGATATTTCGACCAAAAACGTATTGAAAGACGCTATCAGGCAGTTTCCGAGTTCGGCTATCATAGTGAGCCACGACAGAGACTTTCTCGACGGGTTGGTGGACAAAGTGTATGAATTTGCAGATAAAAAAATCATCGAGCATATAGGCGGTATAGGAGATTTCTTGCGTGCTAAAAACTTCAATTCGCTGCACCAGATAGAGATAAAAAATACCGACAAAAAAGATATTGCTCCCCAAGCGGTGTCTGACAGCAAGTTACAATACGAACAAAACAAGGAGCGTGCCCGACAGATAAAAAAACAGGAGCGGCAGATAGAGCTTTTGGAGAGTGATATAGCAGACCTCGAAAAAGAAATCGCGCGGCTCGAAGCCGAATTTACCGACGGCAATTCGTCCGACGAACTATCGGTAAAATACCACAAAACCCAACATCTCCTCGAACAGAAGATGTACGAATGGGAAATACTATCGGAAGATCTGGAAAAGATAAAGCGATAAAAAACAACAAAAAATCTATGTATTATAAATTTTCTTGCAACTGGGATACCATAGTAATATTTACTACAGTCGTTACTTTATTGATTACGGTAGTAGTAATATTTTTATCTTTTAAAACATATACCACATACCGCAGCAGAGGTAAGAACTTTATGGCAATCATAGCGATTACTGCCGTATGGATACTACCTACTGCAAGTATTGTATCGTTTATATATATGCCTACAAGTGTTACGGTCGACGACGAAAATCTGATTTTACGGCAGATAAAAGGCGATATCACAATCCCCATCTCTGAAATAGTAGAGGTAAGGCAAATCTGCCCCGACGATATGAAAGACGGTGTAAGGAGGTTCGGGTCGGGCGGACTATTTGGCTATCTGGGGTGGTTCGAGAATCCTCGACTTGGAAAATTTTTGATGTATGCCACAAACAAAAACAACCGTTTTTTAGTAAAAGACTCTCGCAATACATACGTCTTTAGCTGCATAGAGAGCGACGTAGTAGTCGGTACCATACTGAAAGCTGCCGCAAAGTAGCCTAAGGCATACTCCAACGATTACCTATTCCTACGTACGAATCGGCTAATAAGATAATGAGGTATAAGGCAATATACTATCTGTGCCCTCGACCATTTATAGCATTTTTGAAAGAAAATCATCGCCACCGCAATGAAGAGCACAGCCCCCACAAATACCTCGAGCGGCAGATAAGGCAATACCTCTTCGGGCAGAAGCAGAGGAATAAGCGAGATGGCTCCGGCCGGAGCGAAAAACTTTCCGAGCCACTCAAACAGCCCGAATACCACTATCAATATCGCAGCGGCTACCACTGCCAGAGGCAAGCCGAGATAAAAATGCCCCACAAGCTGAAACACCGACCCTACGAGCGAGCAGACCGACAGTAGAAGTACCGTCAACACGGGACGATTACGAAAACCGGCCTTAGTGTTTACAAACTCCACAAACGAGACTATCAGCGGAGGAATTATTATATAAATGTATGTGGAGTAATATCCGATAGCAGCTATCGACAGCAGGCTGCACGTCATCGCTGCCCAAACGACAATAGCCGATTTTATGGGGCGGTCTGATGGAGTGTAGTCCGTCTTGTTTCGAATACCTTTTGCCTCGAATATCTTTTTTACGACAACAAGAATAACTGTCATAGCCAATACCGAGAGCGGATAGACCCAACTTGTAGTATGTAGCAATACGGGCAATATCAACGCCGACACGAGCGGATACAACGTCGACCGCTGCGAGGTCAATATAATCCCTGCCACCACGAATGCTATCGTAATATTGATCTCCAACGGCAAAGGCGAATAACGCACTATGAGCACTCCCACTATCGCCGCCAACGTCATAAGCGACACTAACTGCACGTCGGTAACCTGCCAAATATGCTTATTGCTAATCCACAAACCTATGGTAAGGGCTGCCATTTCGGGAAATATTATCTCTGTCTCACCGGTAAACTCGGCTAATGCCATCATCGCTACCATCATTGCCAGAGCCGATAAATACTTTACTATCTTTTTGTTTTTCATCTCCTATCTATTAACAATAAGGTCTGTTACGAATATTATATATTATATGGGAAACACTTTACCAATCAGAAAACCGATGAGCATACTCAACGACAATATAAGTGTGTTTCGAGCTGTCTTACCCAGAATCGGTATCAACTCTCTACCAAGCCCTATCCGTATCATCTCTCGCCACGTCTTGATGTGCAACAGCAGGTACACCGACGACAAAACGACCGTAAAAACGAATCCTTTTTTCAGAAAATATAACGTGAGCAGTACCGACAAAAAACCATTGAACAGATAGAAATACTCGGCAAAAGTTTTTCCGAATATCACTACCGTAGTCCTTTTATTTGCCTTTAGGTCGGTAGTGTAGTCGCGGTAATTGTTTGCCACGAGTATATTTATCGATGCGAAACCCACGATAAGCCCACATACGAAGGCATCGAAGCTGAATACTTGCGCCTGCACGTAGTATGTAAACACTACAGGGACGATACCGTAAAAGACGAGCACACTCACGTCGCCCCAACCGTGATACGACAAGGGATACTTCCCACCCGAATACGCCAAGGCAAAGACCGTTATGGCAACACCTAAGAATACAAGCCGCCAATCGACTACTATCATCAAGACTATACCCAAAACACAAGCGACAGCCAGCACCGACAGAGTGGCTATAAGCATTGCCTTGGGCGAAACCCACCCCTCCGATACTGCACGTTTCGGTCCGAGTCGGTCGGGTGTATCGCTGCCTTTGAAATAGTCGAAATAGTCGTTGGCAAAGTTGGAGGCTATCTGGAAAAACATGGCTATTAAAAGGCAGACCAAAGCCCTAAACCAATCGAACACCCCCTCGGAGAAAGCCAACCCCGAAGCAACAACTACCGGCGCTATGCCGGCAGGTAACGTCTTGGGGCGAGCAGCCAGAAACCAAATTTTCAGTCGTGTAGTCATCAGACAGTTGATATTATTCTATTTATTATAAATTCTGGCTCCGAATATCTTGGAGCCAATACGCACCATAGTGCTTCCTGCCTCGATAGCCTTCGGATAGTCGTCGGACATACCTATAGATAGCTCGCAGAAGTACGGCTCAGGGTAGATACTCTTTATCGCGTCGAAAATACTTCTGACCGCAGCAAATTCGGCAGCAATCTGCTCCTCGTCGTCGGTAAGCGTAGCTATCGCCATAACGCCGCAAACTCTTACGTTTGGATAGTGTTCGTAGGTATGCTTCTCGAAAAAGTCTATTATCTCCTTGCGTTCGAAACCGTGTTTCTGCTCCTCTCGGGCTATATGTACCTCGAGCAGAATATCGACGACACGCCCTATCTTGGCGGCACATTTCTGTATTTCTTCGATTTGTCGCATATTCTCTATGCTGTGTATGAGCGAGACGAAAGGCACTATCTGCTTTATCTTGTTTGTCTGTAGCGGACCGATGAAGTGCCAACGTATATCCGACGGTAAGACGGGTTGTTTGGTCATCAGTTCTTGTACGCGGCTCTCGCCGAAATCTCTCTCTCCCACGTTGTAAGCTTCGAGTATATCGTCGTTTGAGTGGAATTTCGATACACATACGAGCCTTACGCCTTTGGGTAGTTCGGCACGTATTTGTTTTATATTTTCCTGTATCATAGTGCACTTGTAATAGTAAGAAACGGTCGACAAAGTTACTATTTTTTGTGAGTATAGCCGACAAAGATTCGGCAATTGAGGGTTACTAATTTTATCTATTGTCGGTAAATATCACCGGTATTTTTTTGAAAGAAAATATAATTTTCAACGACTTAATATATAGGTGTTTACGAAACGACTAATAAATCGGCAAAAAAAGTACGGACTTTTTGCCCGAAAAGTACGGACTTTTTACCAAAAAAGTACGGACTTTTTTCCAAAAAGGTACGGATGTTTTTCTAAAAACGATAGGACGTTTTACTAAAAACGATAGGACGTTTTACCAAAAACGATAGGACGTTTTATCAAAAACGATAGGACGTTTTATCAAAAACGATAGGACGTTTTATCAAAAGGGTACGGATGTTTTACTAAAAAAGTACGGACAAAAATTTATTTCCAAACGAATATACGTTTAATCTTAAAAAGTAATTACCCACCACAGAGGATTATAAATGAATTAGGTAGACTGATTTTCACATATAAACTTAAAGAAAGGGGCTATCTGTGTAGTCTCCTTCTTTGTGTTTGTCAAAAATGCTTCGGACGTACGATAAGCCGCAGTATTGATATTTATCGAAAAAGATGTAATTTTGTACCTGCTTAAAATGAATAAATCAAATCGTATCTGTGCCCAGTAAATTATTAGCCGTTTTGTTTTTATCGCTATTTTTTGTTGCTTGCAGTACTACCAAATACCTGCAAAAAGATAGCACGTTGCTCGATAAGGTAAGCATAAAAGGCAACGATACGAAGCTAAGCAATACCGACCTCAGAGCATATCTGGCACAGAAACCCAATACTATGATGTTGGGTATCTTGAAGTTCAAACTCGGCACTTACTCTCTGTCGGGGCGAGACACGACAAAGTTTATCAACCGTATGCTTCGCAATATAGGAGAGCCGCCTGTGGAGTTCGATACGTTGCTTATCGGCGATACCGAAAGGGCTATCGAGAAAGTCTTGGTAAACAGCGGTTATCTCGACGCAAAAGTTACGTCGGAATACAAGACGAAAAAACGCAAGACCAATGTCGAATATTACATCAATAGCGGCAATATGTACAAGATAAGGTATTTCTCGTTCGATATCGACGACGACTCGGTATTGAGCATACTCAATCGATACTATACTATCAACTCTCTCGAAGGGCAGGACTTGGACGTAAACCAATTGAACAACATCAGAGACAACATCGCAAAGATTTTCAGGCAAAACGGATACTATAAAGTACAGAAAGACATATTCGTGTTCAGAGCCGATACTGTGGGGCAAAACAAAAATGTAGACCTTCATATCACTATCGCCGACCAATATCGCGACTCTGCGGCATTCAGCGATGTTTTTACCAAAAGGATTATCGACAATATCTATATCTACTGCTACGAGACTCTCGACATTTCCGAAATAGCGTACGATACGGTTAATTTCGCAGGATATACCATTATCTACAATAGCAAACGGCAGATTTTTTACCCCCGATTTCTGATAGATAAAGTATTTTTTAAGTCGGGGCAGCTGTACAACGAAAGGAGTATCGAACGCACAACGGCAAACTTCTCTTCGATAGCCGCTATCAAGTATGTCAATGTGGCTTTCACAGAGAAAGAGGGCAGTCTGCTCGACTGCAATATATTCCTTTTGCCGTCGGAGAAATACGGCTATTCGGTGGGACTCGAGGCAAATACCAATTCGGGATCCACTATCGGTGCGGCAGTGAATTTGGGCTTTTCGGACAAAAATCTGTTTCATCGTGCCGAGATGTTCAAAGTCGACGGCAGGATTTCGTACGACCTTTTCAGACGTAGCGAGGATATATTCCGCCACTCCATAAGTGCCGGTAGCGACATATCGCTGGTAATACCGAAATTGTTTCTACCCTATTTCAAAGAAGACTTTCGCCTTAGACACGGAGCAACCACAAAATTTTCGGTCAATTATACATATCAGACTCACCCCGATTTTGAACGTGCAATCTTGAACACATCCTTCGGCTACCAGTGGCGAAGTAGGCGGTGGCAGTATGGAGTCGACTTAGCAGACTTCTCTTACATAAAGGTCGATAGCATCTCGGAGTGGTTTCTGAGGACCAATCCCAATCTACTGCCCACGTTCGAAGACCACTTGGTGCTCAAGACCGTATTCTCTTTCGCTACGGCAAATACGACTCGCACCAAAGCACGAAACAACTACTCGTTCAGAGGGCGGCTATCGTTTGGAGGTAACCTCTTTTACCTTGCCAATATGGCATTCGACCAAGAGAAGGTCGAGGGCAAATATCGATTTTTCGGTATCCCGTTCGCACAGTTTGCGAAGTTCGACTTCAACTATTCGTACAATATGTACATTTCTTCCAAGTTCCGAATGGTATATCACGCTATGTTTGGTATCGGGATACCATACCTGAATGCTACAATATTACCTTTCGAGGAAAAATTCTTTGCCGGAGGGTCAAACTCGATGCGTGGCTGGGGTGCACGCACTCTGGGACCCGGTAGCTTTTATTCCATCACCGATAGTTATCTTAGCCAAAACGGCGATATAAAAATGGAGCTCAACGCCGAGGCACGCTTCAAACTATTTTGGGTACTCGAAGGGGCTTTGTTTATCGATGCCGGCAATGTGTGGACTATAAAGAAATACGACAATCTTGAAGGTAGCAACTTGTCGTTCGACGGAGGGAAATTTATGCGTGATATAGCTCTCGGATATGGTCTCGGGTTGAGATTCGATTTCAACTACTTCCTTATCCGATTCGACTTGGGGCTGAAGCTGTACGATCCACGTTACGAGGCAGAAGAAGAACGCTGGGCTATCGGTAGCCGTTACGGCGGCGGAAAAGGGAAACGTATCGATTCGGTCGGTACATTACAGTTCGCTATCGGTTATCCGTTCTAATAGATTATTATTATTTTCAAACAATATGAATATTACAGAAAACTTCTACAAAATTCTGAACTCTCTGGTCAGCAGCGGCATGGAGTTGGCAAAAAACATTTTGCTTGCCATCGTTGCTTTCTATCTGGGAAAAATAGTGATACGCCTCGTGATGCGCTTGGTGAAAAACATAATGAATCGCCGACATGTCGACCGGACGGTAAGTAAATTTGTCATCAATATATTGAAAATATCGATGCAAATAGCCCTTTTCATAGCAGTCATCGGTATCTTGGGAGTAAAGACATCGTCGATAATGGGGCTTATTGCGGCGACAGGCTTCGGTATCGGTCTTGCACTGAGCGGCACAATGCAAAACTTCGCCAACGGCATACTACTTCTCGTATTTCGTCCGTACGAAGTAGGCGATTATATCGAGGTAAACGATATGAGCGGTACGGTAAAAGCAATTCAGATTTTCCACACAATACTTATTACCAACGACAACAAAGTAATCTATATCCCAAACGGCACTATGGGAACCGCCACTACCGTCAACCATAATCAACAAAAGACGCGACGTATCGACTGGACGGTAAATATGAATTACGCCGAAGACTTCGATAAGTTCCGTGCCATTTTCGACGATATAATGGCTTCGGAGCCTACCGTACTGCCCAACCCGCCATACGAAATATGCATCGACACACTCTCCGATACGGCTGTGAAGGTGATACTAAGGTGTTGGGTCGAGACAAAAGATTATTGGGAGCTCTACTACTCGGTAAATAAGAAGATATACCAGATGTTGCGGAAAAACAACATCGATATGCCTATACCCAGAGTAACTATCGCCAATAAACAGGTGTAAATCTACCACTTACAGCTTTACCACAAAATAAAAAGAGACGCCTCGTTGTGCAGAAGCGTCTCTTTTGTGATGTTGCTTTTTTACTTTGCGAGCAAGATGGTTTTCACCTCCTCCTCGAGCTGCGTCGCATCGCGATAACCTCTTAGCATCGAAGGCTTTTTATCGGCAGATGGTACGAAAAGCAGTGCCGGAATCGACGAGATATTAAACAAACGGGCAAGTTCTTTCTCCTTTTCGGTATCGATTTTGTACACCACGATTTTGCCTTTGTATTTCTCGGCAATCTTTTCGAGCTCGGGCGAGAGCATACGGCACGGACGGCACCAATCGGCATAGAAATCGATGATACAGGGCTTGGTACCGATATACTTCCAATCGTACTGACCGTTTTCGTAGTTCATTACCTTTTGTTTGAACGTAGCTGCCGTCAGAGTTTCGATATTGCTTTCCGACTTGCTTTTTTCGGCTGTCTGCTGCGTGGTAGCAGTCTGTTTTTTAGTGTTGTTTTTAGCTTTGTTTTGAGCATTTACCCCTATTACGAGGGCTGCTGCTATCGCTATCAAAAATACTTTTCTCATATATATTTATCTTTTTAAGAAACTTCCACTTTGATACAATATTATCTCTAAAGTTTAATGTCGGGCGATGGTATTGCGAATTGATCTTTCATCAATATCTTTACCCTATTCCGAACTCTAAACTCATCTCACAACCATATAATTATCACCCTATTTTGCCCACCACTGCCATATATAGCGATAAGAGCGGTCGATACGGCGGCGATATAAATTGTCGATATCTACCGAAACATTCAACATCTGCTGATTGTAGACGTTTCGCATGGCAAAATGCAGCGATAGCTCAAGGTCTATATTGATTATATTCGATTTGAAAAAGTGTATCACCAAGTCTGCACGGTCGTATAGAGGGAGTTTATACATAAGGTCGCCCCAATAGAGGTCGTTGCCGAAACGTGCGTATAACCTCTGCTCGCCGCTACCGACGTAGAGGTCGTTTTTGAGTGCCAACCCGCGATACTCGGCTACCGTCTGCCAAAGTAAACCTATGGGAGTATAGTATTCGCCATTACCGCGGTCTCGCTCGAGCGATGCCGACAGAGCCAAGTTACTCTCGAGGCAGTCGAGAGGAGTCGTACCCGACATATCGATACCTAATGCGGTCAGTGTCTTGATATTCTCTTTTACGCTCGACCCGTATGGTTCGGTAGCATTCGGGGCATAGTCTGCCGCTACGTTATGGAACATATATCCGAAGTGTTGCCCGTAGACGATGCCTTTTTGCAGCCGCCCCGACCAGCCGACGAAAAACGACTCGTATATCGTGCCTTGTCGGGCAGTACCTGTCCAGTCGAGCCAGAAGTTGGCAAAACTCTTTCCTGCCGTGTATTCGAGGCAGAAACCATTAGCTACGGGGCGAACCCACACGGCAGAGTCGGCAAACATCAGACGCGGATAGCGAGCGATAAACGTATCTTTCGGCAGAGCCCCGATACGGAACGTAAGCCCGTGCGAAGAGTAACCATAGTAAGCTATCGGGTCTATTCTGTCGACAATATGGTGGCTTCCCCAATCGTGGCAGAGGTCTGCGCCGACGAATATCCGATTGATAGAGTCGATACCAAGCCCCAACGACGGTTGGAGTCTCGTGCCTGCCATCGTCCGCGACATACGCAGAGGCAAGGGATCGAATTCCGTATTGTCGAACCTACTATAGAGCCTCGCACGCCAAAGCACCTCTTGCGACGATACTTCCACTACCCCACTCCACAACGATAGCCACAACAATACACACGTCAGAAAATTACATTTCATCTTTTCCCTCACTTTTTGCTTACGGAGGGTCAAAGGTAGCAATATTTTCAGAAACCACGAAGCTCTCCGCTATATTGTACGAGCAGAAAAAATTTTATACTTCTGCCCAAAGCTATATTTATGTATAAAAACATCTTTACTGCTTGGCAACGAAAAAGTGCCCTACGATGAGGGCACCTAAATTTTATAAGTTACAAAAATGTATTATCGTCTGTTTTTCTTTCCACCTACGGCACTCATAGCGCAGCGGAAACCGATGTCGCTTGCTTTGTCTTTCTGGTCTAACCAGCGGCGTCGCGACGGATTGAGCCAGAGACCTCTGTCTTTCCAGCTACCGCCTTTGTATACGCGAGCGGTATTCGATATCATAGTAGCTTGTTCGATAGGAGTAGCATTGGCATAAATTAATACAGAGTCGCCTACAGTCGAGGTTAGGTCTCCGTCTTTGAAGTCTCTTACGTCGCGTCCTTTCTGATAGAACTGTTTATCGTCTACCAAATATCTACGCATGCTGTCGCGAACTTCTTGCTCCATAGGAGGCATTCTGTCGAGTATCGACTCTGCATAAGCCGAATCCGATACCCAATTGTTTCCTCTGAACGGACTGAGTTCGTCCATTAATTCGTCAGTAGTGGCACGATATACGTCGAGCACCCATTCGTTTACATTTCCTGCCATATTATACAATCCGTATGCATTTGGCAGATAGAAGTCTACAGGTACAGGCATAGAATTGTTGCCTGTAAAACCTACTTGGTCACCGCGTCCTCTTACGAAATTGGCTAAGAATTTTCCTCTATATTTACCCTTTTCCATATAGCGAAGCTGATAGCCTGCCCAAGGGAAAGTCATACCTTCGTCGTAGTTTTCTTTGTGAGGGATGGCACCGTAAGCGGCATATTCCCATTCAGCCTCTGTCGGCAAGCGAAACTCGGCATCGTATATTACACCGTCGAGGTCTATGTTTTCTTCTCTGCCATTTTCTCTCATATATTCGTTTTTCTTGGCAGTGGTGAAGATAAATTTACCGTATTCGTTCGGTTCGGCGTTTTGGATATTTGCATTTACTGTTTCCAAATCGATGAAATCGATGTAACGTCTATCGATGAGAATTCTTTCGTTTGCTCTGTCGGTACGCCAAGTGCAATAGTCCATTGCCTGCTCCCAACTTACACCTACCACAGGATAGTATCCATAAGCTACGTGAGAATAGTAATTTTTCACTTGCGGATCGTTATATGCGAGCTCCGAACGCCAAACGGTCTCGTCGGGTAGGGCAGCGAGATATTTCTTGGGGTCGTGTGCATATACACCTTGCATCCAAGCTACATATTCTCGCCAGTTGATATTGGTTACCTCAAATTCGTCGAGGAAAAATCCTGCTACTTCAACTCTGCGTTTACTTGCATTCTGCTGCGAAGATACGTTGTCTTCGTTTTGTCCTTTTACATACGAACCTGTTTCTATGTAGACACAGCCCGGAGGAATCATCCCGTCGTAAGTACTTTTTACGTTGAAAAAGCCTTTGTTTGGTTTGTTGTAAGCCCAACCCGTACGTTCCGAGCCGTCAGAGCCTAAACCCGACTTCTTGCTACCGCATCCTGCAACTACAAGAGACAACAATACCAATCCTAAAATACCTTTTGAAACTTTCATAGATAATCGAAATATTTATTACATTATTTATTTGCGTTCTTAGAATATTGTTCTAACGTGCAAAATTATAAAATTATTTTATTTACAAAAACCTTTTTCACTACTTTTTTTATATCGCCTATGCTTTTTACAATCGAAATTAATGTCTTTCTCTGGTATAATACAGATAATTAAAAGATTCCGAGAAGTAAAAAATCACTCGTTTTTTTCTACCAAATAAATTTGAATCGTATTGAATATAGTCTGCCAAATAATATAAGCTCCCGCACTCGTAGCTACCACAGGATTGAAATAACTATTTGCAAGCCAGATGGCAAATATAGTGTTTTTTTGTCCGAGTGCCTGTCCGGCAGCTATGGTCTGCTCATACGGTTTACCAACAAGTTTACCAGCAAAAAACTGTAACAGACACACAACCAAAGCTCCCAGCATAAGTGCTATCACCGACAGACCTATAACTTGGTCTTCGATGAAATTTTTCGTGAGCTTGGCGATAACTATTATCAACGAAAACGACCATATATAGAAAGCCAATCCGCTGTTTTTCGCTACTATATCGTTGGTTTTCGGTAAACGTCTGACAACAAAAGACAATAGGAACGGACATATAAGCAGTGGAAATATCATACTGAATATTTTCATAAACAGCGAGAAAAATCCTATGTTGGAGTTATTTTGCTGCATAATGGGATATACAAGCGGTATAAATACAGCCATCACCAGATTTGCATACAGCGTATAAGATGCTACAAATTCGATATTGCCTCTCAGTTTCTGAGTCAATACAGCTGCTGCTGTAGCCGTAGGGCAAAAGATACAAATCATTATACCTTGAGCCAAGAGTATATCGAACGAACGTAGAAGATAGAATACCACAATACTGAAAATTAACTGTATAAGTATAAGCCAAAGATGTAGTATCGATGGACGAAGATGAGCATAATTTATTTTGGAAAAAGTGAAAAACAACATAGAAAAAATAAGGTAAGGAGTAAGAAAATGCAAGTATCCAAACCATTTGTAACCCACCATCCCCAACAATATGGATATAGGCATCGTATATCTTCTGAGTATCTTCAACATTGGCTTTTCGTTCAATGAGCCTGCAAAGTTAATCTAAATTATTTTATCGGTGTACACCACTTATAAGGTCTCCGACTTTGTATTATAATCGTTACCTTTGTCCAAATTTTTTTTATCAGGATGAAGTCGTATAAAACTCTAATATTCATAATAGTTGTAATCGTATTGCTCGCTGCCGTTTGTCTGCTTTTCCCCTCCGACGGCGTACCATTTCTGGGCAGACGGCTGTTTTTCCCCACGCTAAAAGAGGTACTATCGCCCGAAAAGTCGGTATCCGTCGACGAAAAGATGCGTGCTTTGGAAGAGAGCATCAAGATGCAGGCTATCACCGACTCCATCAACACCGCACGCGAGACGGCAAGGCAAGACTCGATACGCTTCTACAAAAAATTCTTCACCACACACTCGGCTCGTTTCTATCTGCCTGCAGACGATTATTCGTTTTTCGACACGCTTTTCGAGGCAATGGAGCAGTGCAGGACAGACAGTTCTATCGTCCACATACTACACTACGGCGACTCGCAGATAGAAGAAGACCGCATATCGTCATACATACGTCAGAGGCTGCAAGAACAGTTCGGCGGTATGGGAGCGGGACTGTTACCCGTTATGCAGCCGATACCTTCGGCTTCGGTAGGTCAGAGTGCTTCGGGGGCAATGGAGCGTTATATCATTGCAGGAATGCACCAAAACCGTGCTCCCTCGAACCGATACGGTATTCTCGGGCAGTTTGCCATAATGTCGGGAAACGGCTCTATATCTATCCGTTCGCAGAATTACAGCCGCACACAAGACAACGTAAAAAAGTGGAACGTGGTTCGCCTCTTCGTCGGCACCAACACAACACCGCTGTCGGCAACGCTCATATCGGGCAAATACTCCAAGACGAAAAGTATCGATGCTCCAAAATCGTCTCCGACGGCACTGACGTGGTATCTGCCCAGCCCGACAAAACAGATAACCATCAACCTTACAGGCAATGCCGAGCTATCGGCAGTGTCTCTCGACGGGCACTACGGCGTCAATGTAGATAATATCCCTATACGCGGTTCGTCGGGGACGTTTTTCTCACAGATAGACGGCAACAGTATCTCTCTCACTGCCAAGACACTGAACGTAAGGCTCGTTATGCTCGAGTTCGGAGGTAATATGATGCCCTCCATCACACAAAACAATATCCAAAACTATATGGATATACTCGCCCGCCAGATAAACTACTTCCACAAGATATGCCCGCAAGCTAAGGTAATACTGATAGGTCCTGCCGATATGAGTACCAAAATTCGCGGTAACTTGCAGACATATCCGTTGCTACCCACTCTTGTGGAGGAGATGAAGAACACGGCTCTTGCCTCCGGAGCAGGCTTTTGGGATATGTACGAGGTGATGGGAGGCGAAAACTCTATGATACAGTGGGTAAAAAACAACCCCGCACTCGCCGCTCCCGACTATATACACTTCACTCCACGCGGAGCCGACCGCATAGCGGAGATGTTCTACGAAAGCCTCAATAATTACTACGAATACTACAAAATGAGAAAAAAATGACCTCCACCATCAAAACGATTTACTTTGCACTCATATATATATTTCTGCCGACAATACTCGCCGCCCAGTCTTGGTTGCCCGTACCGATAGAGATACCCGAATACAACTTTTTGGAAGACAACAAGAACACCCTTGTCGTACCTCACAAGGGCGACTCCACTTTGCTTAACAACTTCTTTGCTCGCTACGACACACTGCTCCGAGAGCACAAAGGTAAACTGAGCATAGTACACATAGGCGGTTCGCACGTACAGGCAGGCGTACTGACCGACCAAATAAGGCTTAACCTGAACAATAACGATTTTTCGGCGGCACGCGGGTACATTTTCCCATATAAAGTAGCCCGTACCAACAATCCGCACTCTTACTCGGTATCGTACAACGGCAGGTGGCGTACGGAACGTTGTGTAAAACGCACACACGACGTAGAGCTCGGAGTAGGCGGCATCGCCGTATATACCGACGATGTAGACGCCGATATAAAAATAAGCCTGCCACAGACAAAGAGCATTGTCAAGAGTTACTATCAAAGAATAAAATTGCTCGGGTACGTCAAAGACGGTGCCGATTGGGCAGTGATGCCGGTAATAAAGACAAATAACGGACTAAATCAAATATTTTACCCCAACTACGACTATGTCGACAACAGCCATTACACTTTCGATTTGCGGGGCAATTACACCGAGTTCAACATATATTTCCAGCAACTCGATACAGTAATACATACGTTCGTGGTTACAGGTTTCGTGCTCGAAAACGACGAACCGGGTATTGTCTACCACGCAATCGGCACGAACGGAGCTGCCGTACCGTCGTATCTCGGCTGCGAACGCTTCGATAGCGAAATATCGGTGCTTGCTCCCGATATGGTAGTATTCGGTATCGGTATCAACGATGCTGTGCCGACAGACTTCGATGTAGAGGCATTCAAAAACAATTACAATACACTGATGGCAAAGATACGTAAGTCTTCGCCCAACTGCGTCTTCGTATTCATCACCAACAACGACTCGTACAGGAAGGTACGCCGTCGTCGGTACGCCCCAAACCCCAATGCCGTCAAGGTACAGAAGGCTATGTACGAACTTGCGATACAAAACAGAGGGGCGGTATTCGACCAGTTCGAACTTATGGGCGGTCTGCGGTCGATGCGTAAGTGGCAGGCGGCAAAGATGGCAAAAAGAGATTTGATACACTTTACACCCAAGGGCTACCAACTGCTTGGCGACCTGTTTTACAACGCCTTCATAAATTATTATCTGGGATTGAGGTAATTTTTTTGTAACTTTGTAGGCAATTTGGTCAGCGAACACATCAATTGAGAAAAACAAAAAAAGTAATTAATATGAAATTCTTAAAAACATTATCGATTATGGCATTAGCCTTAGGATTGGTTGCCTGCGGCAACAAAAAGACAGATGCCGACGGGAAAGACGCTCCGATGATAGAGAAGTCGGACATCAAAGTAGATGGCGGTCTGATGACACCCGAAGTACTATGGGCTTTTGGGCGTCTGAGCGATGCAAAAGTATCGGCAGACGGCAAAAAAATCGTTTACGGCGTATCGTATTACAGCGTAGAGCAAAACAAGAGCAATCGCGAACTGTTCGTCGTCAACACCGACGGTTCCGACAACAAGCAGATAACCCGCACCGCCAAGTCGGAGAACGCCGCCAAGTGGGTCAAAAACGATTCTCGGATAGCATTCCTATCCTCAGAGAGCGGCTCGTCGCAGATTTGGGAGATGAACCCCGACGGTAGCGACCGCACACAAATAACCGACCGCGAGGGTGGTATCAACGACTTCATCTATTCGCCCGACAACAAAAAGATACTGTTCGTTGCCGACGTAAAATACGGCGAACGCACATCGGACATATATCCCGACCTGCCTCAGGCAACGGGTATGATAATAGACGACCTTATGTACAAACATTGGGACGAGTGGGTGCAGAGCGTACCGCATCCTTTCGTGGCAGACTTCGACGGCAAAGCCATTAGCAACGAAAAGGATTTGCTGCAAGGCGAACCGTACGAAAGTCCGATGAAACCATTCGGCGGAGCCGAACAACTTGCTTGGAGCCTCGACAGTAAATATATCGCCTACACCTGCCGCAAAAAGACGGGAATAGAATATGCCGTCTCGACCAATTCGGACATATTCCTCTACGACGTAGCACAGGGAAAAACGGTACAAAACATATCGGAAGGTATGCCCGGCTACGACATCAATCCGCAGTTCTCGCACGACGGCAAATCGCTGGCATTCTTATCTATGCAGAACGACGGCTGCGAGTCGGACAAGAACCGTCTGGTAATAATAGACCTCACCAACAACCAACGTGCCGACTACACCGACGGCTGGGACCAAAGTGTAGAGTCGTTCGTGTGGGACAGAGACGATAAAAACATCTTCCTCATCAGTGTATGGCACGGCGAAACCCAGATATACCGAGCCGACCTGAAAGAGAAAAAAATATCGCGTATAACCGACGGACAACACGACTACGAAGCCGTAGCTCTCGCAGGCGACCGCCTGATAGGTACTCGGCACTCGATGCAGATGCCAAACGAGATATATTCAATAGACCCCATTAGCGGCAAGCAAACTCAGATAACGTTCGAAAACAAACATATCCTCGACCAGTTGAAGATAGCCGACGTCAAACCACGTTGGATAAAGACTACCGACAAACAGGATATGCTGGCTTGGGTGATATATCCGCCCGACTTCGACCCGACGAAGAAATATCCAACTCTGCTCTACTGCCAAGGCGGACCGCAGTCGCCCGTAAGTCAGTTTTGGAGCTACCGTTGGAACTTCCAGATAATGGCAGCCAATGGGTATATCGTGGTTGCTCCCAACCGTCGCGGACTCTATGGCTTCGGGCAGAAGTGGCTCGAACAGATAAGCGGCGACTACGGCGGACAGAATATGAAAGACTACCTGTCGGCTATCGACGACGTATGCAAAGAGAGCTATGTCGACAAAGACCGTCTGGGCTGTGTGGGAGCGTCGTACGGCGGATTCTCGGTATATTGGCTTGCAGGTCATCATCAGAAACGATTCAAGGCATTCATAGCTCACGACGGTATGTTCAACTTCGAACAACAATACCTCGAAACCGAAGAGATGTGGTTCGTAAACTGGGATCTCGGAGGTGCTTATTGGGAAAAAAACAACGCCATAGCCCAACGCAGCTACCAAAACTCGCCACATAAGTTCGTAGACAAATGGGATACGCCGATACTTGTAATTCACGGCGAAAAAGATTACCGCATACTTGCCTCGCAGGGTATGGCTGCCTTCAATGCTGCCAAACTACGCGGAGTACCCGCCGAACTGCTCATATTCCCCGACGAAAACCATTGGGTACTCAAACCGCAGAACGGCATACTGTGGCAACGCACATTCTTCAAATGGCTCGACAAATGGCTGAAAGCCCCGAATGTACAGTAACAACACATCGGCAATAGAAAAAAGCGTAGCTGTTTCGTATATAAACGGTTACGCTTTTTTGTTTGAGGTTGCTGCTATAAAAGAATTATCTTGAAAAAGTAGTACAGGTACAAATTTCAGAAATCAAAAATTTTTACCTAACTTTGCTCGCGAATATGAGGAAATATTCTCTAAATAGTTATCCAGAATCATTGATTTTAATCGGTTTCAAAAAATGAATAGACTAAAAAAAGCGTTTGTATTTGCTATTGTTGTGTCATTAAGTTCTACTATCTTGGCACAGAACATATCATTGACAAAAAAAGAACGTTACAAAGATTTTGACTACTTCTGCAAAATAATAAATAGAGTAAATCCACAACTTGTAGTAAGGCAAAAAGTTACAGGTGTAGATATTATGAAAAATATCAAGACTCTTAGAAAAGAGATAGACACTATTACAAACGACACATCCTATATACATCTATTGCTACGAGCAATACACCTAATAAACGATATGCACTGCACTCCCATAGAAGGAGCTAGGTTAGTAAGAGTATTAAAAGACAGTACTTTAGCTGCTAATGTCAATGAGATATTAGAGTATGCAGAATCAAGGTTTTATAAAAACAAAAGAAGAGTAAATCTGCGGTTATATTACAATGGGGGTAAGTATTATAATATTTGTCAGTACAATGTAATTCAAAACAATAAAACCGACTCGTTGCCTCTGGGGGCAGAAATAATATCTATAAACGGGAAAAGTGTAGATTATTGGGTTGATAACAACATCATAAACGTTGGGCTGGGTATGAATTGGGATACTCGTTTAAACCGCAGTTTTACCATGATAAGGTCGCTATTTGTAGATAAATGTGATTTTGTTAATATAAAATACTCCGATAAAAATCGTATAGACTCTATTGTTTATCCTACAAAAGGACGAATCGGATTAAGTCTTCATGGGGGGTATATGTTCTTTTTTGACTCAGAAGAAGATGGATGTGTCGAATACTTTGATGATACAAATATACTCTACATACGGCTACCTCAAATGCTTGCAGAGCGTTATTCATACGTTGACTCCATAATAGCCAAAGGCACTGATAGACCGATAAGTAAAGTTGTGATAGATATTAGAAACAATCCTGGGGGAGCCGACAATGTATGGATGGATATCTTAAGTGCAATAACCAAAGACACTATATTTATAAATTCACGTATGGCGTTAAGATACACCAAAGAGGCACGTAATATTATGCAAAAGAGTGAAAAAATTTCGGATGCAAAATGGGATTCTCTATTTAGTAAGCCGACAAAATTACCTCTGCTTGGCAATAAAAAATTTATCCTAATCGATTGGGGTAATCCGATTGCACCTCACAAAAACTCTATTGGATACGACGGCAATATATATATCCTTCAAAACAGAATGGTTTTTTCATCAGCCGGATCGCTGTCGAATGCTGCATATCTTAGCGATAAAATAGTCAGCGTAGGGCAAACCACAGGCAAATTGCTTGGATTTGGCGTTGCTCCAAGAGTTATTACTTTGCCTTATTCTCATTTTTCCTTTTCTCTTGAGTGCCTTATAGAGGTAAACGGCAGAGAGCAAACCCCATACGACTATTACCACGACAATGTAGAGATACCTGTAGAAATAACAGCGGAGCAGATGGTAGAGTATGATTTAAATGCCTCAAAAAATGACACTTCGCCAATAATACGTATATATACCAAAGAGTTCCTATACAATTTTGACCCTGTTTTCCGTAGGGTTCTAAGAGAAAAATAAAACTTGACAGGTAAGAAATTTCAATAGATAACAGGCATAGTAACGTTAATGAACGCTTCTCTCGCTACACTCAACTCAATACATCTATTCGTAGCCAAATGGCTGAAAGCCCCGAATGCACAGTAACAACCCATCGGTAATAGAAAAAGCGTAGCTGTTTCGTATATAAACGGTTACGCTTTTTTGTTTGAGGTAGCTGCTATTGCTGTCTGTTTAGCTTTTATCGGTTCTTTTTCGAATAGCTCACATTTATCAGAAGTTTTTATTTCGAGATTTAGTAAGCCTTAATTCTGTACATAAAACCAATCTCAATGCGACTTGTATTGTATCCTTTCAAGCCGGAAGCTTCGCTGTAGTCGTATTTGCGACCAATATATGCCAAGAAGATACGGAAATCCTGACTTTTCACAGGATAGTACTCGATGCTGCCCATATAGGCGTAGCTCTTGCGATAGTCCTTCATCTGCTCTATCTTTGTTACACTTGCTGTTTCGTACATACCTTTCAGCATTAAGTTCCACTGAGGAGCAAACTGCCAGTTCATCTTTGTGATGAATGAGTTGTAGAGGACATCGCTGAAATATGACTCTCCCGGGTGTGCGGGCACTGCCGTAGCTTCGCTCGATGCAATCTTCAAACGGTCTAAACCATCTAATGCACCCATATAATCGAAGTACAATTGTATTTTCGGAAGGTTCAACTGTTGACCTAAAACCAACATACGAGAGTACTTGTGCTGAGCCTGAGTCTGTATTCCCCACGACCAGCGTGTGAGCAACTTATTGTCAAAGAAGCTACCATTCCAGTTTGCAATGTAGGTTAGCGGATTTTTTGAAGCCTCCAATTGACGGGGTCCGTCCGTCTCCAACGATACGGGATTGCTTCCATACTCCGTTGAAAATTTATTATTATTGGCATTACTAACTTCAAGGGCAAGTTCTTGTGTAGGTATCGGCTTGCAGCTGAATACTACACCTGCCATAAAGTTGTCCATATTATCCACCATATCAGAGTATTGGTAGATATACATTGGGTTTTCGTCGAACTCGAAACCGCCCCAAATCTGGCACATCTTACCTGCTTCAATCTTCAGTTTGTCGTTGAACTTGTATCCAACCATCATAATGTCGGTAGCCTTGGCGAAGTTGTCTTCGTTCTGTGCTCCGTTTGCCTTGTTCAAACGGTGGCGTAGACGATAGTAAATATTGTCGGTAAGGTTACCTTTAATTTCGATACGCAACTGCTTATTGGCAAACCTTGTGCCCCAATCTTTGTTTGCATCTTGTGAAATCTGACCCGAAGCAGCGTAGTTAAAATAGACGTTGAACATATCGTTATGTTTCTTCAACTTCGTAATCTCTTCATAAAGCGACTTGAAATCGTCGTCTCCGGCACCATAGCTATGGTTATCTTGTGCCATACCGCTTGTTGCAATAGCCAACAATGCGCCTAAAAGAATAGTCTTTCTCATAATTATAGTTATTTATAGGTAAAAAATTTTTTTTCAATATTTATATCGTAAAGGAGCGATAGACAAAAGTCGCCCCTTTACGATTTCATACACAGTCATTAGTATTCAGCGAAGTATTGCTGAATTTTCTGCCAATCCTTCGTCTTTGTCAAAGCAAGCATCAGAAGCACGCGAGCCTTTTGTGGATTAAGGTTCAAAGACGCAATAAAGTGATATTTAGCATCGTCTACCTCGCCGTTAAGGTTGGTAGGACCGAAAGGAACACGGCTTGCACGTACTACATTGATACCTTTACCGACAGCTTTCACCGCTACATCGAACACATCTTTATAGAAGTTGCCGTCGCCCACACCTGCCAAAACAATACCATCGTACTTGGCATCTACGAATGCTTGCATTGGAAGTGGAGAGCAGTTGGCATAACCGTAAACAATACCCACCTTTGGAAGTGCGGTCAAGTTCTTTACATCGAACTCTGATTGAAGACCTTGCTTTGCCATTGGCTTGTGCAAATAAACAGGCTTGCCATTGTAGATATAACCCATTTCGCCGTAAATACCGCCTTTGAAAGTTGCGCAGTCTGTGGTATGGGTCTTCAATACCGATTTGGCTTCAAACAGTTCGTTGTTCATACAAACCATTACACCTTGTCCTTTTGAAGACGGGTCGGCTACGGCGCAGATACCATTGTAGAGGTTGGCGGGACCATCTGCACTGATAGCCGTAGATGGACGCATAGAGCCTACCAATACGACAGGCTTGTCGGAATGAACGGTCAACGAAAGGAAGTAAGCTGTTTCTTCCATTGTGTCGGTACCGTGAGTAACCAATACACCGTCGTAGCCCTCTTCGTTCAACAGCTGATTGATGCGTTTTGCCAACTTCAACCACACTGCATCGTTCATATCTTGGCTACCAATGTTTACAATCTGCTCGCCCGAAACGTTTGCAACGTCCTTTATCTGAGGTACGGCGTCAATCAAAGTCTGAATGCCAACTTGACCTGCGCCATACGCAGAACTTGTAGCCGATGCAGAAACACCTGCAATTGTGCCACCTGTTGCCAAAATACGAATCTTAGGCTTCTGTGCTAATACCTCTGTAGACACCAACAATATCAATGTCATCAAAATTGAAATCTTAAATCTTCTCATAACAAATTGAATTTTTATAAGTTATTAATATTTAGTTGTTTTTTTACTTTCGTTATTCTTTAAAGAAATTGTACGATGATTGCTGCCACACCAATAGAAACGACGGTTGTAATAAATCCCGGCAATTGGAAGCTGTGATTGATAACATACTTGCCCACGTGTGTCGTTCCCGTGCGGTCGAAGTCGATTGCTGCCACCTCAGTGGGGTAATTTGGCAAGAAGAAATAGCCATTACAAGCGGGGAACATTGCCACCAAAAACATAGGATTGATGCCCAAGGCTACGCCCACAGGATAGAGTGTTGTTACGGTTGCTGCTTGCGAGAAGAGCATAATACTCATAATGAACAACGCCACTGTAAACAAGAAAGGTGCACCGGAAACCATACCCGATAGTGCATTGTTCAAGTATTCTTGGTTGCCTGTATAGAAAGTGCTGCCCATCCACGCAATACCGAAGATGGCTACAACGGCATTCATACCCGCTTTAAATATGTTTCCGTTAACTGCTTCGCTTGCCTTTGCCTTGCCGACAAGGAGTATGACTGCAGCTATTGACATCATTATCATTTCGATTGCCTGGCTCATAGTAACGCCTTCGGGACGCAATTGTGGGAAGAATCCGAAAATAACCACCAAGATAACGCCGGCAAAGAATGTCCAAACAGAGTATTTTGCACGTGGATTGGGTTGTTCTTCTGCTATTTCAAGGTTGTGTTTATCTTCTTCGGGGTTGATAATACCCTCTGTCACTCTGCGCTTGTATTCAGGGTCGTCCTCCAATTCTTTGCCCACGCGGTTCTGAATAAAGGCTGCTACCAAGATAGCAACGAGCGATGCGGGAATACAAACTATCAGAATAGTGCCCAATTCGATGCCTTTTGCACCGAGAATATCCTGACTAACTAATGCTGCGGTAGCTGCACTGACGGGGCTTCCCGTTATTCCCAGCGAGGCAGCAACGGCACTCAGGCTCATCGGACGTTCGGGACGTATCTTGTTGGCTTGTGCTATTTCTGAAATAATAGGCAGCAACGAATAAGACGTGTGGGCTGTTCCTGCAACGATACAGAACAGCCAGCAGGTCAGCGGACCGAAGTAAGTAATCTGTTCGGGGTGCTTCCTCAAGAATTTGGCGGCTACTCCTACCAAGTACTCCAAACCGCCGGATGCCTGCAAAGCTGCGGCAGCCGTGATTACGGCAACAATAATCATCATAACGTCGATTGGTGCTGAGCCTGGTTCAAGTCCGAAACCAAAGACAAGGACAAACACGCCAATCATACCATAAATACCTAATCCGATTCCTCCCACTCGTGCGCCTATAAAAATCATAGCCAAAACCACGAGTAATTCTGCAATTACTAAAAATTCCATTATACAGCCTTCGTTTGCTTTCTTATTTATTATAATGCAATGCAAAGGTAATAATTTTATACCACTATTGGTGTATTTATTAGTGAAAAATGCTCAGTATGAGAAATTTCTGAGCGAAGAAAGGCACACCCTCAGAACCTGCCGCTGTCGTAGTCTTTGTTTTGCAGCTTACGACGCACATCGTAGCCCTTACCTTTATGGA
>ERZ773022.161-NODE-161-length-66022-cov-25.296360_pt1 | contig 66022 bp, 79 predicted proteins | sample MGYA00580839_ERZ773022 | MGnify/ENA primary metagenome ERZ773022 (study PRJEB29015, sample SAMEA2738020) | human oral metagenome | biome: human oral; feature: human-associated habitat; material: dental | place: China | collected 2044 ...
AAACATTCAAATATAATTCTTGTTGATAAAGAGAGCAATAAAATTATTGATGCAATTAAGCATATTGACTCCAGACAAAGTAGTATAAGAGAGGTTTTTCCTAATAAGGATTACTTTTTTGTAAAGGACGAAAAAGAGAATATTTTAGATGAAAATTATAAATTGCCATCTGAAATTTTAAAAATTTCTGAACCTATTTCAATGAAAAAGTTCTTTTATTCAAATTATTTAGGATTTTCTCCAATAATTTCCTATGAGTTATTAAATAATTCAAATGTTGATTCGGATATAAATTCTGCAAATTTAAATTATGAAGATATTAAAAGGATTGACGAAAATTTTGTTAAAATAGTTGAAAATATTAAAGATAAAAACTATTATCCAATTTTTATTAAAGATGAAATGAATAACAATAAAGATTTTTATTGTTTTGACTTAAATTTGTATGAAAAAAAAGAAAGTGTCGATAGCTTATCAAAATTAGTCGAAAGTTTTTATCATAACAATTCTCTAAGAGATAGGATAAATCAAAAGGCTTCAGGATTTAAAAAGATTTTGACTACAAAATTAAACAGACTTACAAATAAATATTTGGCAATGAATAATGAACTTTTGAATAATCAAAGTAAAGAGGATTTAAAAAATTATGCCGATTTACTTTCCATAAATATCTATAAGATAGAAAAGGGAATGAAAAAAATATCGGTAGGAAATATTTATGATAATATGAAAGATATTGAAATTTCACTTGACGAAAAGAAATCTCCAAGAGAAAATATTGAAGCATATTATAAAAAATATAAAAAGTTAAAAACTGCTGATGAAATAATAAAGACTGAATTGCCAAAAATTGAAGAAGAAATGAAGTATATAAAGCAAATTTTGGAAACTATTGAAATCATTACAGAATTAAATGAGCTTTCTGAAATTGAAGAAGAACTTATTTCTTTAGGATATGTAAGGAAAAGTAAAAAAAATAAACAAAAACTTGAAAAGTCAAAGCCTTATGTCTTTGAAACAGACTCAGGAGCATTGATTTATGTTGGAAAGAATAATTTACAAAATGAAAACCTAACATTAAAATTTGCAAATAAAAATGATATATTTTTCCATGCACAAGATGTACCTGGAAGCCATGTAATCTTAAGAGGTGCAAACCTAACAGAAGATGACTATAAAATTGCCGGATTTTTAGCAGGATATTATAGTTATTTTAAAAATGAAGGATATGCAAATGTAGATTACACAGAAAAAAAACATATTAGAAAAGCTAAGGGAACAGGGCTTGGAATGGTATATTACGATAATTACAAAACACTATTTATAGACTTTAAAGATAAATTGTATGATAAATATAAAAAATAGAATGGCAAAAAACCATTCTATTTTTTTGTTTTTCTATTTTTTTAAAACTATTATCCAACCTTCTCTGTCAAGTTTATCAAAAGATAAAATTTCATGATTATGTTCTTGACAATATAAAGGTAAAGTTCCAACAGCTTCCGGACATGTAAATTCCAATTCAATAATTTGCCCAACCTGAGCATCACCTAAAGCCTTTTTAAGCTCTATAAGTGGAAGAGGTCAATCAAGTCCGTGTGTATTTACTTTTATTACGTCCATCTTAACTCCTTTGTTTTGTAACTAAAAATATTCTTGCACTTATCCAAATTCCTAGCATTAAGAATACAAATGCAAACCAACCTTTCATAGATAATTGAGCGGTGAAAACAAATCCGTTTGAAATGATACAACCTTGTCCCCAAATAGCTCCAAGTGCCATTAATGCACTACCTATGATTGTATATATTATTGTTTTTTTATTCGGCATAATTATTGAAAATTCTTTACTAATAAAAGATGTAAAGAAAGAGCCGAGTATAATTCCTAAAACAAACATACTTCCCCAGCCAAGACCTTGGCCATCAACGCCTCATCCTATACCGGCAGTTTCTATCGGACAAATTTTATCCGCCCAAGTTAAAATTGGAGTTGAAATCCCGAAACTACCAACACGTCCTGTAAGGCTACTAAAATAAAAGGCTAATCCCATTAAAAGACCTATTAAAATAACAGTAAGTTCTTTTGACCACATTTTTTCACAAAATATGTGACGAAGACCTGTATATCTACTAGGTAACTTAAATTTTAATTTATGTGATTTATAATGTTTGAACATTAGGAAGTATAATACTAAAACTATAATTGCACATAATATAATTGGTGATAAAGGTAATTTATCTATAAACTCATCCGGTAAAGTCAATTTTCCTGATTCAAAATACTTTGATATTGGCTTTAAAGGTCCTTTCACAGCAATATAAGATGTGATTGTGAAAGTTACAAGAGAAATTAATCCAATAATTCTACCATCACCACTTTTAATAAGAGTACTTGTTAAACATCCATTACACATAATTGCACCAAAGCCAAATATAAAGCTTCCTAGAGCAATTCCAATTACCGGAAATTCTGCAAAGAATGTCATAGGAACAAGATCAAAATAACGTAGTATATGATAAATCAAAGCATTAGTAAAAATAATTGCTAAGAGTAAAACTAGGTTATAATATCTCTTTTCAAGATAAATATCACGAATAGTTCCTGTTGGACAAAATCTTGATCTCTTTAATAAAAAGCCAAAAAGAAAACCAAAAAGTAATCCTGTAAAAATCATATTATCCTCCTTTTTTTAATTATCGTCAAGTAGAATTTTACCAAAATTTTAGCTAAACGTCAATTAAATTTTCTTATAGATTTATCAGTTTATTCAAACAAAATTTAGATATATTTTACGTCATATAAATAAAAAAATATATTAAATTATCATAATAAGTCTTAATAATAAAATACTTAATACTTTATTCTTAATTGAATATATATTAATTAAGTTTTGAATTTTATTTTGTATTTTTACAGGGAAAATAGGGGCAAAGGAAAAAATGAGCTTAAGCCCATTTTTATTTTTAAATATATATTATAATATTATTTCATTATATCCTTTATAACTTTTCCAGCTTTCACTTCAACTATGGTTTTACTTTTATCTGTTGGTTCTAAAATTTTTACTGTTATATTATCATTAATATTTTTTGAAATTGTCAAAGCTGTTCCGGTAATTTCTCTTTTCCATAAATCACGAATATTAGCATTAGCTCTGCCATCATTTTTAGAATCAATCATTCCTGATACATCAGAAGCAGCTTGTTCAACTAGTTCAATATTAACAGTATTATTATTTTCATCAAATGTAGCCTTAGCGAAATGTTTATTAGAATTATTGAATTCTTGTAAATACTTATTAATCTTTGCAATAGGTTCACTTGTAAGAGTTTCATTTTCTGAATTTTTTATTTTTTCTTTTAATTCTTTATTTTCTTTTTCCAGAGAATTATTTTTATCTTGTAACTCGTTGTTTTTCTTTTCCAAAGAATCTTTTTGCTCTTGCAACTGTTTAACAACTTTATTTTCTTCATTATTTTTATTAGAACAACTAACTAACATAATGCTAATTAACAATATAGTAACAATTTTTTTCATAATAAATTCTCCTTATTAAATTATTTATGGTATAAATAAATATCTCAATTTATTAATATAATTATACTATTTTTTAGCTTTTCTATATCCTGCATTAATTGCTTCTTGTTCACTATGAAATATAATTAAATTTTTACTTGAAATTCTATTATAGTGTGCTTGACCGGGCATATGGTAAATTTTAGATTTTCTATTTGCATGTATTTCTATTGATTCATTAGATTCTTGTTCTTGTCTTTTCTGTTCTTCTTGCTTTCTTTGTTCTGCTTGCTTTTGTTGTTCTTCCTCTTTTTTACGCTTTTCTTCTTCTAATTTTTTCTTCTCCTCTTCTTTACGTTTTTCTTCTTCCAGTTTTTTCTTTTCTTCTTCTTTACGTTTCTGTTCTTCATCTTCCTTTTTCTTTTGTTCCTCTAGCATTTTTTCTGCTTCTTTTTTCTCTTTTTCAAGTTTTGCTTGTTGTTCAATTTTTTGAGTTTCTTCTTTTTTTGATGAACAACTAACTAATATAAGACTCATTAATAGCATAATAACAACTTTTTTCATAATAAATTCTCCTTTAATAAATAAAAGTTTTCATTTTCTATATCTTTTCTATATTATAAACTTAAATATATATAAAGACAACTCTTTTTATACAATTTTATACTTAAGTTTAAGAGATTACATAATTATTTTAAAATGATATAATATAAATAGTAATATATTAATTTTAGAATTAAAGATAAATAGTATAATTAAAAGGAGAAATTAAAAAGAATGTTAAAATTTAACAAAATATTAGGATATTATCGCTCGGGTGCAGTTGTTTTTTTACTTGAAGATGGGAGATATGCAATGACAAATGTTCACCATTATTCTAAAGCTTCAGGTGGAAAGGTAGAAATATCATCTACTAGTATATGTTTTCTTAGAGGAAAAGAAATTACAAATAATATTCCTGATGGTTATGAAGATAAAATTAGAGAAATTTTAAATAATCCGAATACAAAACTTAGTTTTGAATATGTAAGTGGACCTATCAAAGGTCCTATTTCAGTAAAAGAATATTTAAAAGATTCAAATATGAAAGTAAAGGATTTTAGATAAAAATGTTAATAGAAAAATTATTTAATGATGTAGATTTATTTTTTCAAGGTAAACACGAAGAAAAAGAAATTGATTATTTTGCTTTTTATGTTCAAGATTATTTATGTGATAATTATGATGAAATGTATAAAGAAAATGAAGAAGTTACAGAATTTCTAAACGAAGATTTACCAGAAATAACAGATATAGCGGAATATGGAGATGATAAACGTAATGAGGAATTTAAAAGACGTTTAAAAATTGAAATAGATAAGGCTAAAGAATTGTTTTATAAAGGAAAAATTGAGTAACTAATTAAATATTAAGAAATATAGTTAGTACTGAATTAGAATAGGGGAGCTTAATTGCTCCCTATTTTTTATTGTTTGGGTTGCCATTGGGTTGCCATTTTATATAATTTTATATAAAGTTATATAATGTTATATAAAAACTTAATAAAAAAGTTCTTGAAAATAAGCCATTTTATAAACTTATATAACAAGAACTAATGTTTGGTGGAGATGGTGGGTGTCGAACCCACGTCCGAAAAAGCATTCATATCACTTTCTCCGAATACAGTCAATTTTAAATTTCCCAATAACCTATAAATTAACAAAATCAGTTAAAGGTATCTTATAAGTACAATTACAAATCTAAGAACTTTTGTAAAGGTTGCCCACGAATTTAATGATAGAGTTTAGACTTTTGTGGGAAAAGAATAGACTCCAAATAGCTGACTAGGCAGCTAATGCAAAATTATTATTTTCTGCGTTTATATTTAATTTACCACTTTTTATGTTGATTGGATACAACAATTCGCTTATGATACTGCAACTTCCCCGTCGAAGCCAGTTCATCCCCATATTACTAAATATAGTATACCCATATTTTTATATCATGTCAAATTCAAAAAAGGAAAAATCAATTAGACTTTTTTAAAATTCTTGAAATTGATATAAAAATTGTAATTATTGAAAGAATAGCAAGGAAAAATAAAATCATAGTTATCCCATCGTCAAATAATCTTTTATAAAATCTATAAAAGTTATAAATTCTTAGTATGAAAAATAAAATTATACCAACATTTATAGTTAAAAGATATTTTGTATTTTTTGTTACCAATAATAAAACAAATATAAATATAAAAATTAGAGAAATACTTAATGGAATATTTTTAAATATTGTTAAACTATGCATATATGGTTCATCAGAAGGATAACCTCCGGCTGATAGTTCTAAAAATAAAAGGTATAATAAAAATATTAAAAAACTAAATATTGAGTAAATTTTTTCCTTTAGTATCGTCATATAATCCTCCTTTTTATTTATATTATATTTTAATTAATTATAATATAATATTGTTATTTTGTAAATATTTTGAGTTTATAGTTTAACATATAATAATTCCTATTGACATTTTATATATATACGTGTATAATGATTATTGATATTTTATTTAGGAGGGTTTTGTTATGGAAAAACAAAAAGTAGATATGTATGTAATGAATAATGCGAAATATTTTGATTCTTCGTCAATACCATTTATTAGACAAAGATTAGAATCAATGAGTGATGAAAGTTTTATGACACTTCAATCTATTGAATTTAAAGATCCAACTACATTATTGATTATATCAATTTTAGTTGGAAGTTTAGGAGTTGATAGATTTATGTTAGGAGAAACTGGTATGGGAGTTTTAAAACTTTTAACAGGTGGATGTTGTGGAGTTTTAACTATTATAGACTGGTTTTCAATTTCTAAAAAAACTAAGGAATATAATTTAAATAAATTCAATTCAGTATCATAGTATATGAAAAAAGAAAACTTTAAGATATTTGTTTTTGTCTTACTTGTTATATTGATTATTAATTTTTTAAATATAAGAGTTTGCGTTTTTTATAATATTTTTGGAATTCCTTGTCCTGCTTGTGGGATGACTAGAGCTTTTAATAGAATTTTTATGCTAAAGGTTAAAGAAAGTTTTGATTATAATCTATTGGGTGTGCCTTTATTTATAATTATAAATTCTTATTTAATAATTAATTTTTATTCAATTATAAAAAATACAGATCAAATAAATATTTATTTTGAAGACTTTTTTCAAAAATATAGAACTGCATTGATTATTGTTTCTGCAGTTGTTGTTATGTTAAATTGGATTAGAAATTTATATAATCCATTGTTATATTAAATTAAAAATTTACTAAGATTTGCTTAGTAAATTTTTTTTGTGTAAAATTATTAAATTTTCGTAATAAAGTATTGTAAAATATTTTTACTAGATTTATAATTTATTAATATAAAAATAATATAAATTTTTAAGGAGAAAAAGATGTTAAAATCAATGACCGGATATGGTAGAAGTGAGTTCGTTGATGAAAATTATGATTTATCTTTTGAGATGAAAGCTGTAAATCATAAATTTTTAGATATTCAAGTTAAGCTACCATATTTTTTAAATTTTTGTGAAGAAGATATAAAAAAAGTTGTGAGAAAAAAAATATCAAGAGGACGGGTTGATATTTTTATAAGAGGGAAACAAAAGTTTTCTGAAAACAATTCTGCTTTGGATGTTAATTATGATTTAGCTTCTGCTTATTATGAGGCTTATAAAAACATTTCTGAAAAACTTGGAATTGATAATTCTGTAAGCATTGGGCATATTGTTAGAAATGAAAATGTTGTTGATGTTAAGACTTCTGAGATTGATGAAGAATATTTGAAAAAGAATGTTTTGGAAGCTATTGAAAAGGCAGTTGATGAACTTGTTTCAATGAGAATTGTTGAGGGAGAAAATCTGAATAAGGATTTATTGGATAACCTTTTGGCTTTTGAAAATAATTTAGAAAATATCATAGATAGAAAAGAGGATGTTTTAAATAATCAAATTGAGAAATTAAAATTAAAACTTAATGAATTTTCAGAAGAATTGTCTGAAAGTGAAATAAACAGATTAAATCTTGAAGTGATTTTTTATACTGATAAACTTGATATAAGTGAAGAAATTACAAGACTTCATTCACATATTCAAAATTTTAAGAAGTTTTTAAATTTAGAAAGCCAAGTTGGTAAAAAAATTGAATTCTTATTACAAGAAATGAATAGAGAAATTAATACAATAGCAAGTAAATCAAATAATTATGCAATCGCAACTTATGTTATTGAAATGAAGGTTATTATAGAGAAACTTAGAGAACAAATTCAAAATGTTGAGTAGTTTTGGAGGTAATATGAAAAAGGGATTTTTGATGGTTGTTTCAGGTCCGTCAGGAGTTGGCAAAGGTACTATTTGTGATATTTTATTAAGAGATAATAAAGATATTAAGTATTCAATTTCTGCAACCAGCAGAAATAAAAGACCAAACGAAGAACATGGAAAAAATTATTTTTTCGTTTCAAATGATGAGTTTGAAAAGATGATAGAAGATGAAAAACTTTTAGAGTATGCAAGAGTTCATGGGAATTATTACGGAACTCCTAAGGATTTTGTTTTAAATTCTATTGATAAAGGGGATGTAGTAATTTTAGAAATTGACGTTCAAGGTGCACTACAAGTTAAGAAAAATTATCCTGATGCTGTTTTGGTTTTTGTTTTGCCGCCTGATTTTGAAGAGTTAAAGAGAAGACTTGTAGAACGTGGAACGGAAGATGAAGAAACTGTAAATTTAAGAATGAATAATGCAAAAAAAGAAGTTGAATTTTTAAATGAATATAATTATTCCATAGTGAATGATTTTATAGATGAAAGTGTAGATAAAATGAAGGCTATTATTGAAGCCGAAAGATTAAAGATTAAGAAATAGGAGGAATGAAAGATGATAAATCCATCATTTAAAGAATTGGAAAAAATTGATAAGAGTAGATACGCTTTAGTTGTTATGACAAGTAAAAGAGCTAGAAGAATTGTAAACGGATCTAAAAATTTAATGGAAACAGACGCTCAAAAACCAATTACTCAAGCACTTCAAGAAATAGTAGCTCAAAAGGTAACTAAAAAAGAAAAGGAAGATTAAGATGAAAAAAAATATTTTAGTTGGAGTAACTTCTGGAATTGCAATTTACAAGTCTTTAGACTTGGTAAGTATGTTGATTAAGGCAGGATATGAAGTTAATGTTGTTATGACTGAAAACGCAACTAAACTTATAAATCCGTTGATTTTTGAAACAATAAGTCAAAATAAGGTTTATAGTGATGTTTATGAAAGAGATATGGATAGTCAAGTTAAGCATATAAAACTTGCAAAAAATGCAGATTGTTTTGTTATTGCACCACTAACTGCAAATACTATGGCTAAAATTGTTCATGGAATTGCTGATAATTTAATTACAAATATCGTACTTGCACATACTAAAAAGATGATTTTGGTTCCAACTATGAATGTTAATATGTATGAAAATCCGGTAACTCAAAAAAATATTGAAGCTTTAAAAGAAAGACATATTGTTTTAAGTCCGGATTATGGTCGTCTTGCTTGTGGAGACTATGGAAAAGGAAAATTTCCTACTACTGAAAGAATTTTTGAAGAAATTGAGAGTTATTTTGTAAAAAAAGATTTACTAGGAAAAAAGGTGTTAATAGGAAATGGTGCTACAGTTGAAGACATTGATCCGGTTAGATACATTTCAAATTACAGTAGTGGAAAAATGGGAAATGAATTGGCACTATGTGCTAAAAGACGTGGAGCTGATGTAAAAGTAGTTTGTGGAAAAGTTAATAGTGATTACAGAAAATTTGGTATTGAATATATTGATGTAAAAACTAATGAAGATATGTATAACTCAATAAAAGAAAATTTTGACGAAGCAGATATTTTAATTATGCCTGCTGCACCTGTTGATTTTAAGGTAAAAAATAAAAAAGATTTTAAAATCAAAAAGACTGAAAATTTTGAAAATATTGAAATTGAAAATAATATTGATATTTTAAAAAGTATTTCAGAGCACAAAAAATCACAATTTGTTGTAGGCTTTGCAGCTGAAACAAATTCAGTTAAAGATTATGCAATTTCAAAGATGAAGAATAAAAATTTGGATATGATAGTTGCAAATGACGTTTCATTAAAAGATAGGGGCTTTGGTTCTGATTTTAATAAGGTTACTATCATTACGAAAGATAGTGAAATTGAAACGGAAGTTTTAACTAAGAGAGAAATTGCAGATAAAATTTTAGATGCTATTTTGGAGAAAATATGTTAGCAGAAGTTGTTGTTAAGTCTTTTTTACTATCAAGAGCTGAAAATATTTTTACTTATAAAATTCCTAAAAATATAGAAGAAGAAATTTCAGTAGGTAAGAGGGTAATTGTTCCTTTTGGTAAAGGAAATAAGAGAACAATTGGACTTGTTATAAATATTTTAGATGAAAAAGATGTTGAAACAGATATAAAGTTCAAAGAAATTAATATGGTTATAGATGAAAAGGAAATTGTAAGTAAAACACAGATTAAACTCGCAAAGTTTATGAGTGAAAAATACATTACAAATCTTTCTTATTGTCTAAATTGTGTTTTGCCTCCCGGAGATTGGAGTAAAATTGAAGAATTTTTTGTTTTAAATAAAGAAAAATACAATGAATTTTCAACTGTTGAAACTGAATTTTTTTCAAAGAGAAGAAACATTTTAGAAATTCGAGAATTTTATAATGATGATAAAAAGGTAAATTATCTAATTGAAAATAAAATTTTAGTAAAAAAATACAAATATAACAACTCGGAAAATAAATTTTTAGAAAAATTTGTTAAACTTAACGAAGACTTTGATTTTTCAAAAATTCGTAAAAATGCAGTAAAACAATTAGAGCTTTTGAATTTTTTAAAAGGAAAAGATTTTGTAAGCGTTAAAAATTTAAGAGAAAACAACTTTACAAAAACTGTAATAGATTCTTTGATTTCAATGGAGGCACTTGTTTTAACTGAAAATAAAATTTATAAAAATTCTATTGAAAAAACAAGTAGCTATAAAAAATTAAAGTTAAATAAAGAACAAAAAGAAGTTTTGGACAATATTTTAAGTTCCGAAAATAATAAATTTTTAATTCATGGAATAACTGGTAGTGGAAAGACTGAGATTTATCTTCAACTCGTTGAAAATATGTTAGAACAGGGAAAAAGCAGTATAATTTTAGTTCCTGAAATTAGTCTTACACCACAGACCATAGAGAGATTTTCAGGACGTTTTGGAAATGATATTGCAATTATCCATTCCAGACTTACAATGATTGAAAAATTAAATCAATGGAAACAAATTCAAGACAAGGATATAAAAATTGTGGTTGGAGCTAGATCTGCAATTTTTTCTCCTATAAAAAACTTGGGACTTGTAATAATTGATGAAGAGCATGAATCTAGTTATATTAGTGACCAAAATCCAAAATATTATACTCATGAAGTGGCAGAATATTTAGTTGGGTTGTCCGGAGCAAAACTCGTTTTAGGTTCTGCAACTCCATCTGTAAATATTTATGAGAGAACAAATAGTGATGATATAAAGCTTTTGGAGTTAAAAAACAGAGCTACAAAAAATTCCTTACCTGAAGTTGAAATTGTTGATATGCGTGAAGAACTTTTGCTTGGGAATAAAAGTATTTTAAGCAATAGTCTTTATGAAGAAATTCAGAAAACTTTGGATAGAAAAGAACAGGTAATTTTATTTTTAAATAAACGTGGAAGAAGCTCTTTTGTTTTTTGTAGAAGTTGCGGTTATGTTCAAAAATGCGATTATTGTGATATTTCTATGACTTATCATAAAGATAATAGGAAAGATATTTGCATTTGTCATATGTGTGGAAGAACTAAACCAAAACCAAAAATATGTCCAAATTGTTTTAAACAATCCATAAAAGAATTTGGTTTTGGAACTGAGGCATTGGAAGAATATATCAAAAATGCTTTTAAAGATGCTAAAGTTTGTAGAATAGATGCAGATACTTCAAAGGAAAAAGGAGTCTATGAAGAAGTTTATCAAAAGATGAAAAATAAGGAAATTGATATTCTAATCGGTACTCAGATGATTTCAAAAGGACTCGACTTTCCAAATGTAACTTTGGTAGGAGTTGTACTTGCTGATATAAGTTTAAATATACCATCATTTAGATCTGCTGAAAAAACTTTTCAGCTTTTGACACAGGTTGCAGGTCGTTCTGGTCGTGGAGATAAAGAAGGAAAAGTAATAATTCAAACATATAAACCAAGTCATTACAGCATTGTTAATTCTTCTGATCATAATTATGAAGAGTTTTTTAAAGAGGAAATTAATTTTAGAAGAAGTTTTCTGTATCCGCCAAAGGCTCATATTGTGAATTTTCAATTTAGAAGTAAAAGTGTTGAAAATTGTATGGAAGAATTAAAGAAGATAAGAGATTTAATTTTTGATAAATTTAAAAAAGAAATAAATTTAAAAAATATAATTATTCTAGGACCTAATCCAGATGCTATAAAATGGGTAAATATGGTGTATAGATATAATTTAACTATAAAAGTTTTAGAAGACTATGATGTCTTTAGACAATTTTTGACAGAATTAATTTTTAATAAAAAGTATTCATTTAATACTGAAAAAAATGGAAAATTAATTTTGACGATAGATTAAGGAGGAAAAATGGCATTAAGAAATGTTAGAATTGATGGCGATCCTGTTCTTAGAAAAAAGGCAAGGAAAGTTGAAGTTATTGATGATAAAATAAAAGATCTGCTTGAAGATATGGCAGAAACAATGTATAATTCAGACGGAGTTGGACTTGCATGTCCACAAATAGGAATTTTAAAAAGACTAGTAACAATAGATGTCGGAGATGAACACGGATTACTTAAGATGATAAATCCTGAAATTTTAGAAAGTTCTGGAGAACAAGTTGGACCTGAAGGCTGTCTTTCAATTCCTGATGTTAGAGGTTTTGTAAAGAGACCTGAAAAAGTAAAATTCAAATATACTGATGTAGATGGAAATGAACAAATTATTGATGCAACAGGATTATTAGCTGTTTGTATTTGTCACGAAATAGATCACTTAAATGGAATTTTATTTACAGATTTAGCTTTAGAAGGAGAAGAAGCTGAAATGTATGAAAAATTGTATTATGGTGAGGCAGAATAATGAAAAAAATAATTTTTATGGGAACTCCGGATTTCGCAGTCCCACCTTTAGAAACTTTGAATGAAAATTTTGAAGTTTCTTTAGTTGTTTCTCAAAAAGACAAACTTAGAAACAGAAAAAAATTATTACCAACTCCCGTAAAGCAAAGAGCATTGGAGCTTGGACTTGAAGTTGTAACTCCTGATAGTGTAAAGAGTGATGAATTTTTTGAAGTCGTAAAAAAAATAAACCCTGATTTTATTGTTGTAGTTGCATTTGGACAGATAATTGACAAAAGGTTAATCGACTTTATGCAAGGAAAAATTTTAAATATTCACGCTTCAATTTTACCTGAATTAAGAGGTTCTGCACCGATAAATTGGGCTATTGTAAATGGACTAAAAAAGACAGGTGTTAGTATTATGTCAATAGATGTTGGGCTTGATACGGGAGATGTTTTGGATATTGAAGAAACAGAAATTTTAGAGTCGGATAATGCTGAAACTCTTTATGAAAGACTTTCAAAAATGGGTTCAAAATTGATTGTTAAAACTATCAATGACTTTGAAAATAAATATGAAAATAGAGTTAAACAGGGAGATATTTTTTCCTATGCTCCAATGATTAAAAAGGAAATGGGAAAACTTAATTTTAATGATACTTCAAGAAATATTTTCAACAAAGTAAGAGGTTTTTATAATTGGCCAAGTACATTTTGTGAATATATGGGAGAAAACATAAAAATTCATAGAGTTGAAATTTCAAAAGAAAACCCGAATGAAATTGTAGGAACAATTTTTAAAGTTTCAGATGATGGAATTTTTGTTAAAACTATAGACGGAAGTATAAAACTTTTAGAAATTCAATTTTCAGGTAAAAAAAGAGTTTTGGTTAAAGACTATCTTCGTGGTAATTCTATTAAAGTTGGAGAAATTTTAAAATAATGAGAAAACTTGCAGTTGAAATTCTTTGTGAAATCAAAGATGAAAATTCAAATTCAACAAATTTATTAAATAAAAACACAAAAAATATTTCTGATTTAGATAGTAAATTTTTAAGAGAAATTGTATATGGGACTTTGGAAAATAGAATTTATCTTGACTATATAATCAGAAAGCTCTGTAAACTAAGGATAAAAAAGTTCAACCCATATATATTAAATATTCTAAGAATTTCTATCTATCAGATTATTTTTATGGATAAAATTCCTGAATTTGCAATAATAAATGAAGCAGTTAATCTTACAAAAGTTTTTAAACTTAAAAAATTTTCTTCTTTTGTTAATGGATCTTTAAGAAATTTTTTAAGAAATAAAGAAGACTTTATGAAGATTGAAGTTGAGAGTGAAGAGGAAGCTATCTCTATAAAATACTCTGCAAATATGGATATTGTAAAGATATTGCTTTCCGATTATGGCAGGGAAGAAACTATAAAAATTCTCGAAAATTCTATGTCCAAACCTCATTTTGCTATAAGAATTTCATCTTTTGAAAAGACGGAAGAAAAAGTTTTTAAGGACTTGGAAAAAGATGGATATGAGCTTAAAAAATCTGAAATTTCAAAACTAACTTATTTTGTAGAAAATCCGACTAATATATTGGAAACAGAAAATTTTAAAAGTGGAGATTTTACGGTTCAAGATGTTGGAAGTATCTTAACGGGAGAAGTTTTAGCTCCAAAAGAAAATTCAAAAGTTTTAGATATCTGTTCTGCACCAGGTGGAAAAACTTGTCATCTAGCTTTTCAGATGAAAAATACAGGGGAAATTTTTGCAAATGATATTGTAAAGAGTAAATTAAAAAAGATAGAAGAAAATTGTAAAAGACTTAATGTAAAGAATGTAGAATTACTAAATTTTGACGCTTCAATTTACAAAGAGGAATATAAAGAACAATTCGACTATATACTTTGTGATGTAATTTGTTCAGGAATTGGAGTTATGGATAGAAAACCTGAAATAAAATTATTCAGAAGTCAAGAAACTATTGATGAAATAATTGAATTACAGAGAAAAATTTTTGATAATGCAGTAGAATATCTAAAAGATAAAGGCGAGATAGTTTACAGCACTTGCTCTGTTTTGAAATGTGAAAATGAAGAAAATGTCAAATATTTTTTAGAAAAACATAAAAATTTAAAAATAAAAGATGTTGAATTTTTGGGTAAATCAGAAAAATTTATAAAATTATTACCAGAAAAACAAAAACATAATGGATTTTTTATAATAAAATTTGTTAAAGAGAATTAAGGGATTGAAGAGAAGTCTTCAATCTCTTTTTTATAAGAAAATCGACTTGAGCAAAAATTAGTAAAGCGGAAGGAAATGAGTCAAAATGATGAACTATTTAAGGATAAAATAAGTCAAAAGGGAAAAAAGCCTTAAAAATCTTGTACTATTTTATGGTGGATTAAAAAACATAGTTAGAAAAATGAATATTTAGGTTGAATAAATGACAAAAAATGAGAAAAGTGATATAATGAGATAGACGAGAAATTGACAAATTGGAATTTGTTTTCCTTGGGTTCCTTGATTTTCACTTTTGTCCAATTTTTGAATATATGGAGGTAATTTATGGAATATAAAGAAATAAAATTAAACGTTTCAAATAATAAAATCAGAGAATATAAGCAATTTGAAGGCATGAAATTATATTCTGATTTTTTCAAATCTGAAGACGGAAGAAAATTAACTAATAAAAGAGTATATGTTACAAGAAAACAAAATTATGTTTATTATGAAATAACGGATGTAAATTGGAATTATTGGTCAAATAAAGATAGTTATAATTTAGATTTTATTCCAGATAATGTTGAACATGATATTATTTTTGAGATTTCTTCAGAACTAAGCACCTTTAGTAAACATTTAGGAAAAGAACTGATTGAAAAAATAGAGTTAAAATATAAAAATGGAGAGATTTTAGAAATATTAGACATTTAATCCACTGGTTTAATTAGAGTAATTATTAAAATATAAGATCTTTATACTCATATATTAAAATCTCGGTTTGTAGAAGCGAAACAATTAAATAAAACTATTGAAGAGGAAGTAAAAGCAAATAGCTGATATTTCCTTTTTTGTTGTCAAAAATTTAAAAAAACAGAAAGGAGAATTTATGGAGGAACTGAAAAATAGAGATAGAAAAGGCATTAGTACAAAGAGAAAGATTGGAAAGACCACCTATGAGGTTGTTGTCCACTTCAATGAAAATGCGACTGAAACAATGCAAGATAAGCTGACAAGAATAATGTTGAGGGAGTTTCGAAGAAAATCGAACGAAAAAAAAGATGATTTTGATTAAAAAGTCCTTGACAAGTTGTTACAGGAGAAACATATTAAGTATTTAATTGAAGATGAAATTGTTACAGATAAGGAAGATATAGAATACTTTTTAAGTAGCGAGTATAGAGATTTTTTAGAAAATCGTATGATTGTTGATAAGGATAGACATTATATTGCTTATTTTTTCGAGAATGATGTAGAAATTGGTGCTGTTCAATTTACGATTTATACCAATGAAGATGGAAAATATTTTGGAGAATGTTTTATAATGGACTTTTGGATATATCCTGAGTTTAGAAATAAATCCAAAGGTTCAGAATGTTTTAAGAGATTAGAAAAATATACAAAGCCACTTGGGGCAAATCACTATGTTTTAAATTCAATGAAAGAAAATTCAATTAGATTTTGGGAAAAATTAGGTTTTAGAGAAAACGGAGTAGATGAATGGGGTATGAAATTGTTTAGATTGTATTAGAATTAATAATATAATTTTAATTTAATTTATGATATAATGATTATAATAATTAAAAAGGAGAGATAGAATGTAGAGATTATTAAATTTTTCTAGGTTAAAATTTAATATATGTGAGGTAAAGGATGAAAAATTTTAGAGATAAACTATTATGCTTAAAAGGTTATTACTTTTTTTCAGCTTTAGTTTTTTATGCTCCTATAGCTCTTTTTATTAGAACTTCAAGAGGAGTAAGCATATCAGAATTTTTTATTTTACAAGCAATTTTATCCTTTTTTATTTTCATTTTTGAAATTCCTTTTGGAATGATTACGGATAAAATAGGCTATAAAAATTCTATCGTTATTTCACATTTCTCTATGTTGTTAGCAAGAATTATACTTTTGTTTTCTTTTTGCTTTGAGTTTTTTGTGCTTGAATCCATACTTGAGGCGATTAGTATGGCATTTGAATCCGGAACCATATCAGGTTATGAGTATGAAATCATAGGCGAAGAAAATTTTGCAGAAAAAACTTCTGTGCTTGGAAATTATTCAACTATCGGTTTTATAATTTCTACAATTAGTTTTTATTTTATTAATAACTATTTTGGGCAGAATTTTTTAATAATTTTTACAATTATATCAACTTTTATTTCTTTTTTATTCGCATTGTTTTTTGAAAAGGAAAAATGCATTGAAAAAAACGATAATAAATTTAGATTTAAAAGCATTTTAAATACCAAGCTGATTGTATTTATGATATTTAATGGAATAATAAGCATAACTTTTATTTTAATAAATTTCTTTTATGTCGTTATTTTGCAGAATATAAAATTAAGTGAAAATTATATGACTTTTATTATTTTACTATATTCAGCAGTTGGACTTCTAAGTCCAAAGATTATAAAAATTTTTGGAGAAACTAAACTAAAGAGGAATTTGTTTGTATTTTTAAGTGCAAGTTCTATTTTATTTATATTATTGATTTCAATTAAAAATATTTTTGTAATAATACCGATGTGTTGTTTGCCAATGTTAATAGGTGTTATTGAAATGTATTTTTTAAAAGTAGAAAATCTATATGTTGATAAATTAAAAGAGAAAAATCGTGCTACCATTTTATCTACATTCAGTATGGGGGCAAATTTTGTTGATGTAGGTTTTTTGTTAGTATCTTCAAAATTATCTGAAACAAGTTTAGATTATAGTTTTATTTTTATAAGTATATTACTTTTGATTTTTAGTCTATTTTTTATTACAACTAAATTTATAAAAGAAAGTTAATAGAGAAATGTTAAAGGAGCTTTTGAAAAGCTCCTTTGTTTTTTGTTTAGTATTAATCTTTGCAAGAAGGGTCTTTACTCGCTTTATCTTTTGATAAGTCACCAACTTTTTTATATTCTACATCTTTTGATTTAGGATCTCCAATTTGAACTGGAAGTTCATCATCCATTTGCCATTGATTCCAACCGCCATCATATAAACTGGCATTTAGTCCGTTTTCATGAGCAAGTAAAAATGCAACAGAACCTCTCCAACCAGTTCCACAGTAGAAAGCTAATTGTTTGTCTGTTGAAATTCCTTGTTCTTCCCACATTTTCTTTATCTCAGAAAAATTTTTATATTTTCCATCTTTATCAGTGTAAGCATCCATTGATTGTTTATCATGTCCTGCTTTTCCCCATAAAGCTCCTTTTGGTTCTCCTGCTCTAGGAATATAAGTATAACCACTTTCTTTTCCTAACCATTCATTTTCACTTCTAATTGAAATTAATTGGAAGTTATCATCCTTGCCAAGTTTTTCTTTAACAGTTTCTATTGAAGTAATGTATTCAGGATGAGCTGGAATTTTAGTTTTAAAATCAGTTACAGGAGTAGGTTTAGTTTCTTCTTGTTCTACAGGATAATTTTTACTCATCCAGCTTTTTAAACCACCATTTAAAATTTTTACATTTTCAACTCCTGCGTATAGATAAGCTGTGGCAACTCTAGCACAACCTGTATTTTGTCCATACAAAATAACGACAGTATCTTTATCTATTCCATAATTTAATAAACTTTTTTCAAGTTCTTCTGGGCTTCTTAAATTCCATACAGGTTCTTTTTCTACTGTATCAGTATTGATATGTATTGCACCTTTGATATGATTTTGTAAATAATCTGGACTATCTTTTGTTTCACCCCAAGAGACTTCAGCAATTATAAATTTTTTAGAATCTTCATTTTTCCCATCAAGAACATCTTTAACATAATCTTCATCAACAAATATAGTATTTTTAGTTACTTTTTTAGATGAAGATTTTTCTTCTTTTTTCTCTGTTTGTTCTGTTTTCTTCTCACTTGTTTTTTCTTCTTGCTTTTTAGAACAAGAAGCTAAAACGCCTAAGGCTAAGAATAAAATCAATAATTTTTTTAAACAATTTTTCATAGTAAATCCTCCTTATATGTTTTATGACTATAAATGCACAATGACTATTTTTTATCATAGTTAATAAATATATTATTATAATCATTAAACTCATTATATAATAAAATAAAAGATTTGTAAATAAAGGAAATAATAAATTACAATCACGCTAAAAGTATAATCAAAATTTTATTATTAGAATAAAAAAGTTATGCTTAATTAAACATAACTTTAAGATTTGAAATTTATTCCTTGATATGAATTTTTTTGTTTTAGAATTTTACTAATTTCTCCAATAGTTTTAATTTTATTTTTTGACCATATGGGAGCAATAAGTTTTTCTTTGTCGCCATCTCCTGTGAGCCTATGAATAATTATGTCCTTGTCTAAATTTTCTATTGCCATAATTAAAGCATCTATATATTCATCCCAAGTTATAACTTTGAAGCTATTTTTTAGATAATCATCATATAGTTCACAATCGTTCTGAATATAAAGGCTGTGAATTTTAATTCCCCAAGGTTTTTTGTTATTCACATAATCAATGGTATTTTTATAATCTTTTTCTGTTTCATTTGGAAGGCCAAAAATTATATGAAAAATAGTTTTTATATTTAATTCCTTTAATCTTTTCACACAATTTTCAAATGTTTTTGTACTGTATCCAATATTCATATTATTTCGAGTATTTTCGTTTGAAGTTTGTAGTCCAAGTTCAATCCAGACTTCAATTTTTTTGTTAAGTTCTGAAAGTAAATTATAAATTTCTTCATTAAAACAATCAGCTCTTGTGGCTATGGATAGCACTTTGACATTTGGAAAATTTATTGCCTCATAGTACATTTTCCTTAGTTCTTCTACAGGTAAAAATGTATTTGTATAGCTTTGAAAGTAGGCAATATAACCATTGCTTTTATCTTTTTCTTTTAAAAAATTGATTTGAGCATTTAATTGTTCAGTGATTGATTTTCTTCTAGTTGTAAATTCTCCACTTCCAGTTTCTGAGCAGAATTTACAACCGTTTTTTCCATTTTTTCTATTTGGACAAGAAAACCCTCCATCGATGGAGAGTTTTAAAAGTCTTGAGCCGAATTTTTTCTTTAGATAAGAACTTAAATCATTATATCTTTGCATATTATCTCTTTCTTAATTGTTCTTTTTGTTCTAAAACATGTCGTTTTAATTCATCTAAATATTCTATTTCATCATTTGAAAAATCAACATTCTTCAAAAATCTTCCTGCACCTTTTATTACCATTAATTCAGGATTTTCTGGGTTTAAAACTTCTAAACGAGTTCTATCTGTTATCAATTCAACAAGACCAGGAATTTGAGATGTACCTCCAGTAAGAATTAATCCTTTTTCAGAAATATCTGCAATTAATTCAGGAGGAGTTTTTTCCAAAGTTTCTGTTATAGCATTTAAAATTTTATTTAATGTCATTCCAATCGCATGTGCAATATCTGAATCATTTACAAAAATATGCATTGGAAGACCATTCATAACATTTCTTCCTTTAATTTCATACATTGAACCGTCATTAGTAGGATAGGCTCTTGCAGCTGATAATTTGATAATTTCTGCAGTATTTTCTCCTATTAACATATTATATCTTGTACGAATGAAGTCTGCGATTGCTTGGTCAATTGTATTTCCACCTACATTTAAACTTTTTGCAATGATTATTTCACCATTAGAAATAATAGAAATATCTGTTTTTCCTGCTCCGATATCAACAACCATAGTACCTGATGGATCGTTTATATTTACACCACAACCTATTGCGGCAGTTATTGTTTCTTCTAAAAGTACAACATTATTAGCCCCTGCAAGTTTTACAGCTTGAGTTATTGCTCTTTTTTGTACTTGAGTCAATTCACTGGCAATACAGACTAAAACATTAGGTCTAAAAAAGTTTTTTCCAACAGATTTTTTTATTGCTCTTTTTATAATAGCTTCTGTTGCATTAAAATCTACAATATTTCCTGCAATTACTGGCCTTTTTGCAACTACATTTCCTGGAATACGTCCTAATAATTTTTTTGCAGTTTCTCCATAATTTAAAATTTTATTTTTATAAGTATCCATAGTAACCACAGATGGCTCATTCACTACGATACCTTTATTTTCAACGAAAGTTACTACCTTTGATGTTCCAAAATCAATGGCAAGAGTTTTTCTAAAATACTTCATAAAAATCCCCTAAAAATCTCCTATCTATTTTACTTTATATATTATCAGAATAAGTTCTAGATAATTATATTTTTTAAATTTATTTTAAACCAAAATACACTACTATAATTTTACACTAAAATTAGCTTATAGTAAAGGGCATTTTTCATATAAAAAAATTTGATAAAATTTATATGTTGTAGTAAAATAAGAATGATAAAATTAATATTGATATGGAGGACTTTATGTTTAGAATGAAAAACAAACTTAACAATTTATATAATGCAAATAAAGAAGTTAAGTTTGCGCTTATTGGAGCTGGGAAAATGGGGAAAGGACTTGTTAATCAACTTTCTAGAATTAAAGGTCTTACAAGTTCTGTTGTAATAGATGAAAAACCAGAAAAAGCTATGGAAGCTCTTATTTCTTCCGGCGTTAGAAAGTCAGATATTACTACAAGTGATAATATAAAAATAATTGAAAATTCTATAAAAAATGGTATGTATGTCGTTTCTGATGATTATACTATTGCTTGCAAATTACAAGATATAAAAGGAGTTGTTGATGCAACTGGGAATCCTCCTTTTGGTGCGATTTTAGCAATGGATGCAATTGAAAATAGAAAACATACAATTATGTTGAATGTTGAATGTGATGCAGTTATTGGACCGTATTTATTCAATTTAGCAAAAAAGAAAAATGTTATTTATACTGGATCTGCTGGAGATGAACCAGGTGCAATAATGGAACTTGCAGATTTTGCTTTAGGTGCAGGGTTTAAACTTCTTGCAGTTGGAAAGGGAAAGAATAATCCGCTTAATCATTATATTACAGAAGATGAAGTCAGAGAAGAGGCGATTTCAAAGGGACTTTACCCAAAAATGCTTGCAGGCTTTATTGATGGGACTAATACTATGATTGAACTTACAAGTGCTGCGAACGCCTTAGGATTTATCCCTGATGTTATCGGCTGTCATGGACCAAATGCTACACCTGCAGAGCTAGCTAAAATTTTTTCTCTTAAAGAGCAAGGAGGAATTTTAAATAATTATAAGACTGTGGATTTTGCTTTTGGAGTAGCGCCAGGAGTTTATGCTATCGTAACAAGTGATAGTGATGAGGTTCATGATTTAATGAAGTATTTAAAAATGGGTGATGGACCAAACTATGCTATATACAGACCTTATCATTTAACAAGTCTAGAAACACCAATAACTATATATAATGCAATTGTTGAAAAAGAATCAACTATTGTTCCAGCTTGTGGACAAGTTTCAGATACAATTACAGTTGCAAAAAAAGATTTGAAAGCAGGAGAAATTTTAGAGGGAATTGGTGGAAAATCCGTTTTTGGTAAAATAACAAGTCATGCAGATCAAAAAAATAGAAATCTTTTGCCAATTGCTATGATTACTAAAAAAACTAAGTTAAAAGTTGATGTTAAGAAAGATGAGCTTATTACTCTTGATATGGTTGAATTGGATGAAGACCATATTATAACTAAACTTAGAAGAAAACAAGATAAATTAGGACTTTAGGAGAAAGTATGGAAATTATTTCAAAATATAAGAATAAAATTGCAATGGGAATTTTTACCATTGCAGTAATTATATTTATTATATTTTTAAGTTTAAAATTCTCAGGTAATTCTAATAAAGAAGTAACTTATGATTTTTCAAAACAATATAGTAAAATTGAATTTATTAAAGATGAAATGTATATCTTCGAAAAAAATAAATTTTCAAGATTTAATAAAAATGGAAAACTAAAATTAGAAAAAGATATTGAGAATAATGGTAAAATTAGAGTTTCTAATGATGTTATCTATTCATTGATGAGTAATGAAATAATTATGTATAGTAAGAACTTTGATGAGATTAAACGTGTTTCATTGGATAATGAAATTGAGGACTTTTTTATTGAAAATAATGAAATTATTCTAATCAATAATACGAGTTTTAAAATTTATGATGAGAATTTAAGTGAATTGTATACAAATGATGATGTGCAAAATCCTGGATATATAAAATTTTCAAAAAGTAAAAATAATTTTGCATATACAGATTATGTAAAATCGGAAAATTCAATTAAATCTAGATTTCATATTTTAAATTCAAAAGATAAGTCAACTGTTTGCGATTTTACATTTTTTAATGAATTTATAATAGAATTTGGATTTGTAAATGATTCAGATGATAAACTTTTTGTTGCTACAAATGAAAAATTATACCTTTTTGAAAAAAATATTATAAAGAGTCAATACTATATAAAAAATTTAAAAAATGTTATCTATCATTCTGGAAAGATTTATTTATTTTCTGATGATTTAAAAGTTTTTAATGCTAAGGATTTGACACTAGAAAAAACTGTTGAAATTGGTAATGACTATGTAAAATCTTATATTTTAAGTAAAGAAATTCTTTTAGTCAAAAATAATGGGTATGTATTAGTTGATAAGTCTAGTTTAAAAAAGAAAGAATTTTCAGCTGAGATAATAGATTCTATTCAAAGTGAAGATTCAGTATATTTGATTCAAAAAGATAAATACAAAAAAATAAAATAGGAGGGATTTTTTTGGACGAAAAATATTTATTATTGACTTTTAATTCAGTTAATCATACAATGCAATTAGAAAAAGAACTTAAAAATTTAGATAAAAAATTTAAAACAATTCCAACACCAAGGGAAGTAAGTCGTTCTTGTGGTCTTGCAATTTTACTTGATCCAAGCGAATTGGAAACAGTGAAATCATTAAAAGAAACTGGTAAAAACGTTGATTACCTTTGGCTTTTTGAAAAGACACAAGATAGAGGAAATGTTGTAACGGAGATAAATATTAATGAATAATTTTTTTGAGAATTTGATTTATTCAGATTCGCTTAGAAGTTTAATTATAAAAATAATTTTATCAGTAATAGTTTTTTTGATTGCTAAAATTATAATTTATATTTTTACAAAAGCTTTGACAAATTTAGTTAAAACATATAAATCAAATGATTTCAGAAATTCTAAAAAAGTTAATTCTATAGTTTCTATTTTGTCAAGTGTTTTAAAATATATTATTTATTTTATCGCTGTGGTTATAATACTTAGTATTTTTGATGTAAATACTTTATCTTTAATAGCTACTGCTGGTGTTGGTGGTATTATTATAGCTTTTGGAGTTCAAAGTATTATTAAAGATTTATTCAGTGGAGTTTTTATTCTACTAGATGATCAATATAATATTGGGGATGATGTTAATATTAATGGAATTTCTGGTAATATTATGGCTATAAATATGAGAAATACACAGATTCAAGGTTATGACGGAAGTATAAATACAATATCAAATGGAAGTATAACAACTGTTACGAACTTTAGTAAAAATAATCAAAGATCTGTTGTTACTTTTTGTTTTCCAACTGATGTAGATATTGAAAAAGTTAAGAAAATCATAAATGATTTTTCGCCAGAATTTTCAAAAAAATATAAAAGTGTAATTAAAGATCCAGTATTTTTTGGAGTTACTGAAACTGAAAAATATTATGTAAAGATTGCTATTGCAATTTGGAGTAAACACTCTACGCAATGGCAAAACGAAAAAAATTTAAGAGAAGAATTGTATAAAAAATTTAAAGAAAAAAATATTGAATTTTTGAAACTTGAAAAGGGTGATAAAATTGTATAAATACAAAGTATCGGACATTGTAGTTTTAAAAAAAGAACATCCTTGTGGAACAAATAGATGGGAGATTTTAAAAACGGGAATTGAAATAAAATTGAAATGTCTAGGTTGTGAAAGGGAAGTTTGGATTAAAAGAATTGATTTTGAAAAAAGACTTAGAAAAGTTGAAATAGATGGGAAACTTTTCAAAGTTGCAAATCTATAAAGGAGGTAGTTATGGATTTTTTAGAATTGGCAAAAAAGAGATATTCAGTAAGAGATTTTTCAAGCAAAAAGGTTGAAAAAGAAAAGATTTTAAAAATTTTAGAAGCTGGAAAAATTGCACCAACTGCAAAAAATAGCCAACCGATAAAAATATACTATTGTACTGATGATGAAAAATTAAAACTTTTAAATGAGTCATCTCCTTGTGAATATAATTCACAACTTATGTTTGTTATAACATATAATTTAGATGAATGTTGGAAATATGAAGACGGAATTCCAAGTGGAGTTGTTGATTCTGCAATTGTTGCAACACATATGGTTCTTGAAGCTGAAGATTTAGGATTAGGTTCAGTTATTATCAAAGCATTTAAATCTGAAATAGTTAAGGAAAAATTTGATATTCCGGAACAAAACAAAGTAGAGTTACTTTTATTCATGGGATATAAATCTGAAAATGCCATGCCTTCACCAATGCACGAAACTTATAAATCAGACGAAGAGTTATTTGAGGAATTAAAAATAAAATAAATTTAAAGGAAAATATATGGATAAAATATTAAATGATTTATTTTCTTTTCAAGATATTGAATATAAAAATTTTAATGCAAAACTTATTCCAACAGTAGATAAAGACTTAATAATCGGAGTTAGAACGCCAGATTTAAGAAATTATGCAAAAAAATTATTTAAAGAAGATGAAAAACGAACTTTTAAATTTTTAAATAATCTTCCGCATAAATACTATGAAGAAAATAATTTACATGGATGTTTGATTGAGCAAATAAAAGATTTTGATTTAGCTATGGAATATACAGAAAAATTTATTCCATTCATTGACAATTGGGCAACTTGTGACTTGTTTTCTCCGAAAGTTTTTAAAAAATATCCAAATGAAACATATAAATATATTTTAGATTGGATAAAAGATGAAAACACTTATGTTATAAGATATGGGATAGGTCTTTTGCTTTCAAATTATTTGGATGAAAATTTTAAAGAAGAACATTTGGAAATTGTTTCAAAAGTTAGTTCTGAAGAATATTATGTGAATATGATGATTGCTTGGTATTTTGCAACTGCCCTTGCTAAACAACAAAAGTATGCTATAAAGTTTATAGAAAATAAAAAACTTGATGATTGGACTCATAATAAGGCCATTCAAAAGGCAATAGAAAGCAGAAGAATTACCGAAGAAGAAAAATCATATTTAAGAAGTCTAAAAGTTAAAATAGTGAGACAATAAAAAATATTCTGTAATTAAGATTGGGAAGTAAATTTTTAAAGGGACTTCCCAATTTTTTTATTGATAATTTATACGCAATAAAAATATGTTATAATATAGTTATTAAATTATGTTATAGATTTTAAAAATATTTATTTGGGAGGTTTGTATTTATATATGAATAATTTTTTTGAAGCATTGATAGGAGAAAAATCAGAAAGCAAAAATATATTTTCTCCTCTAATTGGAGAATGGGAAATTGAATGGGTTGATGGAAAAGGAACTGAAAAAGAAAGGCATGTAATAGGAGAATGGTTGTTTTCAGAGATATTGAATGGTCAAGGAATTCAAGATGTTTTCATTTGTCCTTCAAGAGTAGAAAGAGCTGTAAATCCACAACCGGATGCTGAATATGGTACAACTATAAGAATATATAACCCTAAAAAGAAAAAATGGGATATTTGCTATTCTTGTTTAGGAAAAATGGTTTGTTTGGAAGCAGAAAAAATAGATGATAAAATTGTACTAGTGAATAAAGAGAAAACAGAGTGTCTTAATCAATGGATATTTTCAAATATTACTCTCGATACATTTCATTGGGAAAGCAAGACGTCTTTTGATAATGGCAAGAGTTGGGTTACAAATGGTGAAGTATTTGCAAAGAGAAAATATTGAATATATAGATTGAATTTAATATGAAAGGTAGTGTAAAAAATTTTTTTATCTTAACACACTACCGTTTTTGTTGGACTTGACGAAAATATCTTAATAGTATAAAATTAACTGTAATTATATTTTTGTTATTGAATTTAATTAACTCTATTTTTAAATAAAAAATATCCTTTAAAATTTGTACCTACATTATAGGGTAGTACAATCTAAAAATTGTTAAACTATATCTAGAAAGGAGAAATCAAATGAGTATAATAAAATCTTTTAATAGTACGATAGATTATATAGAAACTGTTTTAGAAGATGAAATTGATGAAAAGAAAATAACTCATTTATCCGGATATTCATATGCGATGTTTAGTCGACTGTTTTCTATTTTAACTGAAACAACACTTTCAGAATATTTGAGAGGAAGAAAATTAACAGAGGCTGCGATTGCTTTAAGAGATACGGACGAAAAAGTAATTGACATTGCATTTAGATTTGGATATGAGTCATCAGACTCTTTTGGAACAGCTTTTAAGAATTTTCATGGATTTACTCCTTCTGAAGTAAGAAATGGAAAACCATTCAAATTGGTTTCCAGAATTCAATTAGCTTTAACAGTTAAAGGAGGAAGAAGTATGAATGTTACAATTCAAAAGAAAGGTTCATTTACAGTTGCAGGTTTCAATGAAGAAAATATTAATTCATCATTATGTCCAAAAGTTTGGAATAAATTATATGAAAAATATAGCCATGAAGAACTTGCAAGTCTAGGAGATGGAGAAAGTGTAGGTATTTGTCATGACGTAGAAAGTCCAAATGTAATAAATTACATGGCAGGATATATTGTTACGGATGTAGATAAAGCAAAAAGTATGGGACTTGATATCCTAGAAGTAGAAGAGGCTGAATATGCTATTGTTGAGCTAAAAGGAGTAGTTCCTGAATGTATTCACAATGGTTGGAAGTATGTAATGGAAGTATTCTTTCCAGAACATGGATATGTTCATTCTGGAACTCCTGACTTTGAATATTACTATGAAGGGAATATGGATAGTAAAGATTATAAAATGGAATTATGGATTCCAATTGTAAAAGCGTAATATATTAAAAATAAATTAGAGCCTTTGGCTCTTTTTTGTTGGACTTGACGAAAATATCTTAATAGTATAAAATTAACTGTAATTATATTTTTATTATTGAATGTAATTAACTCTATTTTTAAATAAAAAAGATTATATTTTATTGTTGTCGTTGGGGGAGAGATGGAAAATTTAAGCACAGTAGTCGAAAAATTAAAAAAATTGCAACAAAATTTATCAGAAATTGGTGATTCACTTTGACATTTCAAAGTTAGAGGAAGATTACAGAGATTTTGAGACTCAAACTTTCGAAGAAGATTTTTGGAATGATTCTAAAAAGGCAAAGTTAATTTTAGATAATATGAAAAATTTAAAATGTAAAATTGAAACTTTTACTTGTCTAAGTCAAAAAATTGTAGATTCGTTAGAATTTTTGAAAATTTTATCTGATGAAGAATTTATGGAATATGAAAAAGAAGTGTTAAAAAATATTTTAAATATTGAGAAAGAATATTTATCTTTAAAGTTAAATACTTTAATGATTGGAGAATATGATTCAAATAATGCCATTTTAGAAATTCATGCTGGTGCAGGTGGTACAGATGCACAAGATTGGACAGAAATGTTACAACGTCTTTATACAAGATGGATTAACAGTAAAGGTTTTTCATTTTCAATTTTGGATTATAATTCTGATACTGAAGGAGGAATTAAATCTGTTACTTTAAAAGTTGATGGCAAAAATGCTTATGGATTTTTAAAAGGGGAAAAAGGAGTTCATAGACTTGTTAGAATTTCTCCTTATGATTCGTCTAATAAAAGGCATACAAGTTTTGCAAGTGTAGATGTTTTTCCGGAGATTGAAGAAATTACAGATATTGAAATAAATCCTAAAGATTTACGTATTGATACTTATAGATCCGGAGGAGCAGGAGGACAACATGTAAACAAAACGGATTCAGCAGTTAGAATAACACATATTCCAACGGGAGTAACTGTTTCCTGTCAATCCGAAAGAAGCCAGATGTTTAATAGAGATACGGCAATGAGACAACTTATTGCAAAACTTTTGATTATAAAACAGGAAGAAAATAGAGAAAAAATAGAAGATATTCAAGGTAAATATTCCCAAATAGCTTGGGGCTCACAGATAAGATCTTATGTTTTTCAGCCCTATACACTTGTTAAAGATCATCGGACAGGCTATGAAACCGGAAATGTAGAGTCTGTTATAAATGGGAATATTGACGAGTTTATCAACCAATATTTATGTGAGTTAGTTAAAAAAAGCAGGTGATTTTATGAAAAGAGAAACAGCAACTAGAATTATTGCACTTGTATTAGCTTTGATGATGGTAGTTGGGGTATTGCCAACTGTTATAGGATTATTCAGATAATGCAAGTTACAAATATAAATTATAGTAAATCTAAGGAAGTTTTTGAAGTAATTTTTGAAGATGAAACAAAACTTCTTTTGAATTACAATATTTTTGAAAAGTACAAGGTTTCTGTCGATATGGCTTTTTCAGAAGAAGAAATTTTAGAAATGAAGTATTTTTCAGATATTGAAAGAGCGAAGACAAGAGCAATAAATTATATTTCAGGTAAATTAAAAACTAAATATGAAGTAAGATTAAAACTTAAAGAAAATGGATTTACAGAAGATATCATAGATGAAGTTTTGGATATTTTAGAAAATGAGGAATATTTGAATGATAGAGTCTATTGTGAAATATTTATTGAAGATAAGAAAAAACTAAATGGATATGGAAAAAATAAAATTAAATCTTTATTAATTCAAAAAGGAATTTCCAAAAATATTTTTGAAGACTTTTTGGATGAGTTTGAATATGATGATGAATTTGATAATGCTCTTAAAATGGGTATAAAAAAGTTGAATCTACTGTCAAATGAAGAAGATAATTTTAAAAAAAAGCAAAAGATTATAAATTATTTGGCTTATAGGGGTTTCGGTTTTGATGTAATAAATGATGTTTTAAGGGAAATTTTATGATGACTTATGTTTATATGTTGGAGTGTAAGGACGGAAGTTTTTATACAGGTTATACTACTGATTTAAGAGCCAGATATGAGAAACATAATTCAGGTTGCGGTGCGAAATATACAAGAGGCAGAATACCTGTAAAACTAGTTTATTTTGAAATTTTTGAAACAAAGTCAGAAGCACTTAAGAGAGAAATTAAGATAAAAAATATGAATAGGTTAAGAAAAGAAAAATTAGTATTAAATTTTGATAAAAGCAAATTTTCTACTTATATGGAAGGTGATGTTTTATGATTAATGAAAATTTATATAATCAATATAATGATTTAAGAGAAAATTTAGCGGAATTATTACTTTTAAAAGAAGAAATTATTTCAATTAGAAATGATTTGGTTTTAGAAGATGATGAAAAGTTTAAACTTTTATATAAAAAAAATATGGAAAGCCTTATAAAAATTCAAAAAACACTTGAAAGAGATGTTATGAATCTTTTTAGGGCAGGAGAAATTTTAAAAACACTTGAATTTGCTGATAATTTTGTAGATGTGAGTCAAGTTTATACAATTATAAATTTGGAAAATAGAAACAGCAAAAAATTTAATTCAAATGAGGTTAAAAATTTTGTAGGATTGTTTGATGAGCTTGACACTGATGAAAACAATACTTGTAATGATGTTTTTAAGGCCATTGCAAAGGAAATTTCTCCACAAATAAATAGTAAAAATTGGGATAAAGAACTTTGGAAAAAAACGCTAAAAGCTAAAGCTGATGACAGCAAAAGAGCGATGAATAAAATTTTTAAGACGATTGAAGAAGAAAGATTGATAAAAAATCCGATAGATTTTAATGTTGATGAGTATTCAGAAAATATTCGAATTTTGGAAAATAATTTGGAATTTTTACAAAGAGAAGTGAAAAATCTTGGAGAGTCTTGTAAAGATACTCTTGATGAAAAAAAAGTAGAAAAAATGCAGAGATTATTGAAAAAAGTTGAAACTAAAAAGGCAGATATAAATCATTCAATTGAAATTTTAACAAAAATAAAAAATGGGTTAATGGACGGATTTATTGCGTCTCTACCTACAAATAAAAATGGAATGTTAAATTAGGAGGAGAAAATGGAATTAAAATTTGAGATTACAGAGGAATTAGGAATTTTATCTGAAAATGAAAAAGGTTGGAGGAAAGAGTTAAATTTAGTAAGCTGGAATGAAAGAGAACCAAAATATGATATAAGAGATTGGAATCCAAGCCATGAGAGGATGTCTAAAGGAATAACTCTTACAAAGGAAGAAGCTCAGGCGCTTTATGAAATTTTAAAGGAAGAATTTGGAGAATAGTGTGAAAAAATTTTTTGGGAAATTTATTATAGGTCTTTCTAAATTTTTAGATAAAGCTTTAGGGCTGATTGTAAACGGACTATCTTATGTTGTGAATTTACTTAGCAGTATTTCTGTATTTTTAGTGTTAATAGGAATAGGTCTTCTAACTTTAAGTTCGTTTTTAGCCCCTTTGTTAATTGGAATTTTGATTTTCCATCCGGGTTTTTGGCTAGTTGTATTTGTTTTTTTTATAGTTCCTTTTTTAGGGAAAAAATTTATTTCATTTCTGAGATATATTAATTACTCATTATGTGAATATTTGAATGATTATGGAAATTTTTTGTTGGGAAACAACAGAGGTTATTCATCATTTAAAGAATATAAAAGAAAATATGAAAGAGCTCAAGAAGAACAACGTCAAAGAGAAAGAGAAGAAAGACAAAGAAGAGAACAGGAAGAATGGGAAAGAAGATTTAATGCTTTTAATGAATATTTTTCCAATCAGGGAGGTTTCTATACAGGCTATCAGGGATATTATCAAAATTCTGGAACAAGTTACGATCCATATAGCGACTTTAAAAATAAATTTGAAAATGCTTGTAGGGTTTTAGAGTTTAATACTTATGATATAGATTTTTATCAAGTTAAGCTACAATATAGAAAACTTGCAAAAAAATATCATCCGGATTTGAATAGAGATAGAGATACCACAGAGAAATTTCAAGAAATTAATTCGGCTTTTGAATTTTTAACGGAAGAAAATATAAAAAGATATAATCAGATGAAAAGATAGCAGAAGATAATCGCTATCTTTTCTTTATTTTAAAATTGTGGTAAAATAAATATACAATAAAATATTTGGAGGTAGTTATGAATATAGTAGATCGTTTTGTGGAATATGCAAAAATGGACACTCAATCAAATCCTAAGTCTAATACTGTTCCATCAACAGAAAAACAAAAAAACTTGGGAAATTTACTTGTGAAGCAATTAAAAGAAATGGGAATTGAAAATGCCCATATTGATGAAATGGGTTATGTTTATGCTCATTTGAAATCAAATGTAGGAAAAGATTTAAAAAAAGTCGGTTTTATTGCACATATGGATACTGCAACTGAACTTACCGGAGCAAATGTAAATCCTCAATTTGTTGATTACAAAGGAGGAGATATAAAGCTAAATGATGAAGTTACTATGACTGTAAAAGAGTTTCCTTGTCTTAACGAAGTTGTTGGAGAAAGACTTATAACAACTGACGGAAATACTTTGTTAGGAGCTGATGACAAGTCAGGTATTTCAATTATTATGGATGCAATTCAAAAAATTACATCAAATAATTTACCACATGGGGATATCTCAATAGGATTTACTCCTGATGAAGAAATTGGACGTGGAGCAGACCATTTTGATGTTAAAAAATTTGGAGCGGATTTTGCTTATACTATTGACGGAGGACCTATCGGAGAACTTGAATATGAAAGTTTTAACGCTTGTAGCGCTGTAGTAGATATTAAAGGTAAAAATGTTCATCCGGGTTCAGCAAAGGATATTATGAGAAATTCACTTGTAGTTGCGCATAATCTCTTATCAATGTTACCTGCAAATGAAAGACCGGAACATACTGAAGGATATGACGGTTTTTATCATTTATTGGAAATGAACGGAAATACTGAAAATACTCATATGGAATTTATCATAAGAGATTTTGACAGAGAAAAATTTGAAAACAAAAAAGAATATATGAAAAAAATAGTTGAATTTTTAAATTCCAGATATGATAATTCAATTACTTTAGAACTTAAAGATTCATATTACAATATGAGAGAAAAATTGGAAGATAGAAAAGATATAATTGACCTTGCATATAATTCTATGGTTGAAATCGGAATTGCTCCAAAAATTCAATCTATAAGGGGCGGTACAGACGGTTCAAGACTTTCTTTCATGGGTCTTCCTTGTCCAAACATTTTTGCCGGTGGATTTAATTTCCATGGTAGATATGAATTTGTTCCTGTTTCATATATGGAAAAAGGTTCAGAATTACTTGTAAAAATTGTAGAAAATATTGTAAAAGGAGAATAGTATGAATTTAAAACCTGAAAGAGTTTTTCACTATTTTAGAGAACTTTCAGATATTCCTCGTGAATCACATAATGAAAAGGCAGTATCTGATTATATTTATAATTTTGGAAAAAAATTAGGACTTGAAACAAAACAAGATGATATTCTTAATGTCTATATGAGAAAACCTGCAACAAAGGGATATGAAAACAAACCGGGAATAATCTTACAAGGACATATGGATATGGTTTGTGAAAAGGCTACAAGTTCAAAACATAATTTTGCAACAGATAAAATTGAATGGGTAATAAAAGATGATTTACTTTTTGCAAATAACACTACACTTGGAGCTGACGACGGAATAGCAGTTGCAATGGCGATGGCTATCTTGGAAGATGAAACTTTGATTCACCCTGAACTTGAAGTTCTTATTACAGTTACTGAAGAAACTACAATGGCTGGTGCTTTAGGACTTGAAAAAGGACTTTTAAAAGGAAAATACTTTTTTAATATCGATTCTGAAGAAGAAGGCATCTTAACACTTGGTTCAGCCGGAGGAACTTTATTTAGAACAAAATTAGAATTAAAATTTGAAAATAAAGAAGTGGAACTTGTTAAACTTCATTTTGACGGATATTTAGGCGGACATTCAGGAATGGAAATCGGCAAAAATAGAAGAAATATGATTAAAACCATTGCTGAATTTATAAAAGAGAGCGGACTTTCAATCTCAAGTGTAAACTGTGGAAATAAAGATAATGCAATTCCTAGAGTTGGAGAAATTGTAATTGAAAACTCACCAAAATTAGATGAATTAATTTCTAAATTTACAGAAAAATACAATGGTGAAGAACAACTTACAATAGATAAAAAAGAAACATTTAATGGAAAAGTTTTAACAAACGCATTAAAAAATACTCTAGTTGATATTTTAGAAGAATTGCCAACAGGGGTAAATTCAAAAGATGAAACTGGAATTATAAGTTCATCAAATCTTGCAATAGTTCAAACAACTGAAAATGAAATTTTAATTCGCGATTCAATTCGTTCATCTTCATTGAGTATTTTTGCAGATATGAAGTCATCTTTTGCTAAAATTGCTGAAAAATTAGGTTTAAAACATGAATTTTTGGGCGGTTATCCTTCATGGGAAAAGAAAGAAAATTCAACACTACAAAAATATGCAAACAAAGTTTATAAAGAGTTAACCGGAAAGGAATTTGAAAATATTATAGTTCATGCAGGACTTGAATGTGGAGCAATCTATGAAAAATATCCAAATCTTGAGTTGATTTCATTCGGGCCTGATATCAGAGGGGCGCATACTCCACAAGAAAATCTTTCAATTCCATCAACAGAAAGAGTTTATGACTTTACGCTAAAATTAATTGAAGAAATTGCAAAAAATTAATTTTAAAATTTTATTGAAAATCAGCTAAGCGATTAGCTGATTTTTTTATGTTGATATTTTAAGTTTTATTTAATATAATAAACATATAATAAATAAAAAGTATTTTATGCGGAGGTTTTTATGAGTGATATAGAATTTAAGTTTGGGATTAAGTCAATCAAAAATGGAGAAAGTACTAAACTTTGTTCAATTTTGAATATTACGCCTGATTCTTTTTCCGATGGTGGGAAATATTTTGATATTAATAGAGCTGTTAAGAGAGCAAAAGAGCTTGTTTCAAAAGGTGCATATATGCTTGATATAGGTGGAGAGTCCACAAGACCTGGAAGTAAATTAATTTCCGTAGAAGAAGAGATTGAAAGAATTGTTCCGATTATCAAAGCGATTAAGTCTGAAATGGATGTTGTTATTTCCGTAGATACTTGGAAATCTGAAGTTGCTAAGGCAGCAATAGATGCAGGAGCAGATATTATTAATGATATTACAGGGTTACTTGGAGATGAAAAAATGGCTGATGTCATTGCAAATTCAAATGTCGGATATATTATGATGTTTAATCCAGTAATTATAAGACCTGAACATGAAGGTTCTAAAATTTTTCCCAAGTTTGGAAAAAATGTTTTTATGACAGATAAAGATTTGGAATATTTACAAGGTTTGGATATTTTAGATATGATGGAAGAGTGTTTTAATAAAACTTTGAAGATTGCTATTTCAAAAGGCATAGATGAGTCAAGGATTTGTTTGGATCCTGGCATCGGTTTTGCACTTACGAAGAGAGAAAATTTAGAATTGATTAAGGGAATAGACAGGATTCATAATATGGGATATTTATCTTTTTTAGGGGTTTCCAGAAAGAGATTTGTAGTAAATATTTTAACTGAAAATAATATTGACTCAGATATAAAAACAGAAGAGGGACTTTCTAATGTAGATTTGGCATCTGCATATTTAAGTGCGATTGCATCTTTTAAAGGTGTAAATATATTAAGAGTTCATAATTTTGATAAACATTTTTCAGCAATTTTAATTGGAGATGCAATTAGAATGGCAGATAAAAGCGAAGATATTAATTTTGGAGCATATAAAAAATAGGAGGACTTATGAGTAAAGTTTGGATTGCTTTAGGTAGTAATATGGGAGAAGGTCGGAAAAATCTTGATTTAGCAATTAAGATGATGAACGAAAGAGGAGTTTTAGTTGAAAAAGTTTCAACTTATATAGAAACTGAGCCTTATGGTTATACAGAACAGGATAACTTTGTAAATGCAGTTTGTATAGCTGAGACAAAGCTTAGTCCTAGAGAGCTTTTAGAAGTTCTTTTGAAAATAGAGCTTGATATGGGACGAGTTAGAATAATCAAATGGGGGCCAAGAATTATTGACTTAGATATTTTATTCTATGAAGATTTAATAATTGATGAAGAAGATTTAAAAGTTCCACATATTGAAATACAAAAAAGGTCTTTTGTTTTAGAGCCTGTGAATGAGATAAGTCCAGATAAAATTCATCCTGTATTTAAAAAGACTGTTCATCAATTATTGTTGGATTTAAACTCTTGTGATATTTAGAATTTAGGCTATAATTCTTGAAAAAATAGAGTTTTTATGTTAATATTATGTAAGATAAAAGATAATTAAGGAGGTTTTTTATGACACCACATAATAGAGCGATAGAAGGAGAAATTGCAGAAACTGTCTTAATGCCAGGAGATCCTTTAAGAGCTAAGTTTATTGCAGAAAATTTTTTAGAAGATGTTACATTATTTAATGATGTAAGAGGAATGTTAGGTTACACAGGAACTTACAAAGGAAAAAAAGTTTCAGTTATGGGAAGTGGAATGGGTGTTCCATCAATTGGAATTTACTCTTATGAATTAATCCATTTTTATGGGGTTAAAAATTTAATCAGAATTGGTTCTTGTGGAGCTTATAGCGATAAACTTAAATTATATGATATAGTTGTAGGAATGGCTGCTTCTACAGATTCAAACTTTGCTCATCAATATAAATTGGATGGAACATATTCAGCAAACTGTTCTTGGGAACTTTTAAGAAAAACTTATGAAGCGTCAAAAGAGCAAAACATTGATATCAATGTTGGTAATGTATTCTGTTCTGATATTTTCTATAATGCTTCACCTGAAGATTGGAAAAAGTGGACACAAATGGGAGTTCTAGCAGTAGATATGGAAAGTTATGCTCTTTATTGTAATGCTAATTATGCAGGAGTTAATGCTATTACAATTTTGACAGTTTCAGATTCATTCCATTTTAAAGAAATTACAACTCCTGAAGAAAGACAAAATAGTTTTACAACTATGATGAAATTAGCATTGGAGATAGCATAATGAAATTAAATAGATATATGGATCATACTGCATTAAAAGCAGATACTACTTATGAAATGATAGACAAACTTTGTGAAGAGGCAAAAAAATATGACTTTTTCTCTGTTTGTGTTAATGGCTGTCATGTAAAAAGATGTGCTGAAAAACTAAAAGGTTCAAATACTAAAGTTTGTACTGTTGTAGGATTTCCACTAGGAGCAATGACAACTGAAAGTAAAGTTTTTGAAACTGAAAATGCAATCAAAAACGGTGCAAATGAAATTGATATGGTAATCAATATAGGTGCATTAAAATCAAATGATTTGGATTTTGTATATAATGATATAAAGGCACTTGTAGATGCTACAAGAGGAAAAGCACTTTTAAAAGTTATTATAGAAACTTGTCTATTAACTAATGAAGAAATTATAAAAGTTTCAGAACTTTGTGTTAAGGCAGGAGCAGAATTTGTAAAAACTTCAACAGGATTTAGCACTTCAGGTGCAAATGAACATGTTGTTGCACTTATGAAAAAAACAGTAGGAGACAAAGCAAAAGTTAAAGCCAGTGGTGGAATCAGGGACAAGGCAACAGCTTTAAAAATGATTGAATTGGGTGCTGACAGATTGGGTGTAAGTGCTAGTGTAAAAATAATTTCAGAATAATTTGTGGAAGTTGGAAACAACTTCCTTTTTTTGTAATTATGATTTTTTTAAATAAATTTGAGTATTATTATTTTTTAAAGGGTATATTTTTTATAAAATCAGGAAGGGGATGATTTTTATGAAAAAATTAATAATACCTTTTATTTTATGTGTTTTTATAATAGGATTTGTAGTAACATATAAGGTAAAATCAAAAAAAGGAGAGCAAGTTATGGAAAAACCAAAAGTTGATTTAAGTTCGATTAAAAACAAAGGAGAGATTTATTTAGCAGGAGGTTGTTTCTGGGGTGTTGAAGGATATTTTTCAAAAATAGATGGCATTGCGGATACAACTGTTGGATATGCAAATGGAAATGGCTCAGAGACAAGTTACGAAAAAATTAAAAGTACAGATCATGCGGAAACTGTACATATAGTTTATGATAAGGATAAAATTTCACTTGAGGAAATTTTACAACATTATTTTAGAATAATTGAACCTACAAGTGTTAATAAACAAGGAAATGATGCCGGTAGACAATATAGAACAGGGGTATATTTTGCTGATGAGAAGGATAAATCAGTTATAGAAAAATTTATTGATGGACAGAGGGCAAATTTTGATAAACCCATAACCGTAGAAGTTGAAAAACTTAAAAATTTTGTAGTTGCCGAAGAATATCATCAAGATTACTTAAAGAAACATCCAAACGGATATTGTCATATTGACTTGGGTCTTGCTGATAAGCCTCTTGAAAGAAAGGATGGAAAATATAAAAAACCAAGTAAAGAAGAACTAAAAAATAAATTGAGCAATTTAGAATACAATGTTACTCAAAATGCTGCAACTGAAAGGCCTTTTTCAAGTAAATATGATAAATTTGATGAAAAGGGGATATATGTTGATATAGTAACAGGAGAACCACTTTTTTCTTCAAAAGATAAATATGATGCAGGTTGTGGATGGCCAAGTTTTACAAAACCAATTGATGAAAATATAAATTACAAAAAAGACGATAGTCATGGTCTTAAGAGGGTTGAAGTAAAAAGCAAGGGTGGAGATTCACATTTGGGCCATGTTTTTGATGATGGCCCTAAAGATAAAGGAGGAAAGAGATACTGTATTAATGGAGCTGCTTTAAGATTTATTCCTTTAGAGGATATGGAAAAAGAGGGATATGGGAAATATATTGATAAAGTTAAATAAAAATATTTTTTATATTTAATCATAAAAGGTATGTAATTTCGTTATTTTAATTATATACCTTTTTTGTTGTGTAATAATAAAGTTTTTGAGTTTCAGCCAGCTCAAAAGCATTGAGAAATGCGTATTGTTTTTATTTTTTATAAAAAAATAAAATGACAATAAAAAATCAAAAGTTTTCCTAAAATACATTGACTTATATACCGATTTAGAGTATAATACAGTTAATAAATTTTATAGGAGGTATTATATGAACTTATTATCTAATTTAGTATTACTAAGCGGTTCGGGACTTGTTGATACTATCAACAAAATAAACGATTTTATCGCTGGCAAAATTTTAGTAGCTGGTTTGCTATTTGCGGGATTATTCCTTTCATTTATTTTGGGCTTCCCTCAAATTACAAAAATGGGAAAGGCTTTTAAATTAGTTTTTGGAGGACTTTTCAAAAAGAAAGAAGGACCTAAAGAAGAGGGTTCAATGTCTTCATTCCAAGCATTGGCAACAGCAGTTGCTGCACAAGTAGGAACAGGTAATGTTGCAGGGGTTGCAACTGCTATTACAGCAGGTGGACCTGGAGCAATTTTCTGGATGTGGTTATCAGCATTCTTTGGAATGGGAACAATTTTCGTAGAAGCGGTTTTAGCTCAAAAGTACAGATCTAAAATTGATGGCGAATTTGTAGGAGGACCTGCATATTACATATCAAAAGGTCTTAAGAAAACTGGAGTATTTGCTAAAATTTTAGCCGGATTTTTTGCAATTGCGATAGTATTAGCCTTAGGATTTATGGGTAATGCCGTTCAATCAAACTCAATAGCATCCGGTATTAAAGGTATTCAAGGACTTGAAAATATTAATCCTGCTATTATTGGTGTAGTTATTGCTATTTTGGCTGCTCTAATTTTCATCGGAGGTATTGACAGAATTGCAAAATTTGCTGAACTTGTAGTTCCTGTAATGGCAGTAGTTTACATTTTAGGAAGTATAGTAATTTTAATTATGTTTGCTGGTCAAGTTGGACCTACTTTTGCATGGATTTTTAAGAGTGCATTTAATGGTACAGCTGCGATGGGTGGTATTGCAGGAGCAGCAGTTAAAGTTGCTGTTCAAAAAGGGGTTGCTAGAGGATTATTCTCTAATGAAGCTGGTATGGGTTCAACACCACATGCTCACGCAGTTGCAAATGTAAAGCACCCTGCTGAACAAGGTTTAACAGCTATTATTGGTGTATTCATTGACACAGTTTTAGTATGTTCTGCAACAGCACTTGCTATACTAGTAACAGGGGCTTATAAAGTTCAAGGAGCTGACGGAAAATTCTTAGCCGGAGCACAATTAACTCAACAAGCATTCAGAACTGCATTTGGATCAGGTGGAGCTATTTTCTTAGCTATTTGTCTATCATTCTTTGCATTTACAACTATCGTTGGTTGGTACTATTTTGGAGAATCAAATATCAAATACTTATTTGGTAAAGCAGGACTTTTACCATATAGAGCTATAGTTCTTATTTGTATCATAGCCGGTTCTCTTGGAGAAGTTGCTATTGTTTGGTCATTAGCAGATATTTTCAATACATTAATGGTTATACCAAACGTAATTGCTATCCTTTGGTTATCATTTGAAGCTAGAGCTATTATGCAAGATTACAATAAATGTCTATTAAATAATGATGTACATTATGATTATGAAGTAAAATAATAATTTAATTAATGTGATTTTTTAGGAGAGATTTTATCTCTCCTTTTTAATTATAAAAATATAAATTTAATAATTTTGTAACACTTTTGTAATAATTTTGTAATTTTTAGTGCTTATTTTTAGCTATTTGTTGATGTTATATAGAAAATATGATAAAATTATCTATATCAGGTAGTTATTTTAAAATAATTATAAGGAGGTATTTATGAAAATAAGCAAGAGACTTTTACTGTTTTCTATACTAATATCAAGTGTACTGGTTTCAAAAGATACTTTTGTTAGCGAGAAAGTAGTTGAGGCTGCAGAATATAAAAATGGGATATTTTATGGAGATGATGGTAAGCCTGCAAATTGGTGGTACAATGACGGCAAAGAATGGTACTTTTTCCAAAATGGGAAAAAGTATAATGGCTATGGAAAAGATGCTTCCGGAAAGAAATTTTTTGACAATGGAAAATATGCAAACTGGTGGAATGACGATGGAAAGGAATGGTATTTTTTCCAAAAAGGTGAAAAACATAGCGGTTATGGAGAAGATGCTTCCGGAAAGAAATTTTTTGACAACGGAAAATATGCAAGCTGGTGGCATGATGATGGTAAAGACTGGTACTTTTTCCAAAATGGAAAGAAACACAATGGCTATGGAAAAGATGCTTCCGGAAAGAAATTTTTTGATAACGGGAAGTATGCAAACTGGTGGTACGATGATGGCGAGAACTGGTACTTTTTCCAAAATGGAAAGAAATTTACAGGAACTGCGAAAGATGGTTCAGGAATTAGAGATTTCATAAATGGAAAATATTCAAAAGAAATTAAAAATGAGTATAAAAATGGATTGTTCTACGATGAAAACGGAGACCTAGCTAATTGGTGGTGTGAAGTTGGAAAAGAGTGGTACTTTTTCCAAAACGGAAAGAAACATAGCGGTTATGGAAAAGATGCTTCCGGAAAGAAATATTTTGATAATGGTAAATATGCAGATGGCTGGTATGATAATGGTGAAGATTGGTACTTTTTCCAAGAAGGTAAAAAACATAGTGGCTATGGAATAGACGGTAACGGAAAAAAATATTTTGATAACGGGAAGTATGCAAATTGGTGGCATGATGATGGCGAAGATTGGTATTATTTTAAAGACGGAGATAAACATAGCGGTTATGGAATAGACGCTAGCGGAAAGAAATTTTTTGATAATGGAGAATATGCAAATGGCTGGTATGATAATGGCGAAGATTGGTATTTTTTCCAAAAGGGTGAAAAGTTTACAGGGCGAGCTAGAGATGAATCAGGATATAGATATTTTGTAAATGGAAAATATGGAAAAAGCCCATCTCAATCCGAATTTATAAATAAAATTACACCGGGAGTTTTAAAAGCTATTAAAGGTAAAGGATTATTTCCTTCAATAGCGGTTGCACAAGCTTGTTTAGAAACCGGCTATGGAAATGACAGCTTATCACCTCCACCTATTTATAATTTATTTGGAATAAAAGCCGGTAAAGATACTCCTCCTTCAAGGTATTATGAAATGAGGACTGCAGAATATAAAAACGGTAAAAAATATTATATTACAGCTAAGTTTATGAAGTTTTCAGGTTATGATGAAGCATTTGAATATTATGCTAAGCTATTTACAAAAAATAAATGGCTTAAAGAATATTATGCTGGTGTATTGGCTGCAAAAACTCCGGAAGAAGCTGCAGAAGCTTTAACAGGAACTTATGCAACTGATCCTAATTATGGAAAAAAACTTTTAAATATAATTGATAAGCATGGATTAAGAGAATTGGATAAGGAAATTTTTCCTAATGGAGTAAAACCTTAGATGAAGAAATTTAAGAACGAATTTATTGGACTTTGTTCAGGCTTTTTTTGGGCTGTTAATGGTACAGTTTTATCTTTGCTAATGGGGAGTGAATTGCTGAAAAGTTATAATGTGGGAGTTATATTTCTTCTACCTTTAGTTTTTGCAGGATTTAACGACCTGTTTGCAGGATTATTTGTTCTTGGATATAATGGAATTTTTGGAAAATTAAATAGGATATTACCTGCATTGAAAACAAAGACAGGAAAATGGGTTTGTTTTGCGGGTTTAATAGGAGGACCTGTCGGACAATGTTCATATATTATGGGCATTTCTTTGGCAGGTCCTGCTTATGCAATTCCAATTTCTGCATTATGTCCAATGTTTGGAACTCTTTTATCTTTTTTGTTTTTAAAAGAAAAAATTAATTTAAAAACTCTTATTTGTATTATTGGCTGTATTGTAGGGACATTTATTCTTTCATATTCAAAGCCTACAGGAAATTATCCTTATTTTTATCTTGGGATTTTATTTTCTTTACTTGCAAGTTTTAGCTGGGGACTTGAAGCAACTATTGTAAACTTTGCCACTAAAGAGAAACTTGAGGAAGAAATAATCTTAAATATTAGAGAGTTAGTTTCCGGAATTAGTATATTGTTTTTAGTTTTACCTTGCTTAAATTTGTTTGGAAGTTTTATCACGACAATAAAAAGTTTTGATATATTGAAGTATTTGATTTTTGCAGGATTTTTTGCGGGTTTAAGTTATTTGCTTTATTATAAAGCGATGAGATTAAATGGAGTTTCAAAAGGAATGGCTCTAAATAGTACTTTTAGTTTATGGAGTGTTATTTTATCTGTTATATTTTTTTCTACTCCACTTACTTTAACCTTATTGATGGGTGTTGCTATTGTAACCATTTCAATAGTAGGTTTATCATTTAGTAGTTAGAAAATTTATTAAAAATGAGACAAAAAATATTTTAATTATTTAAGATAAAGTATTTATTTAAAATTAAAAATGTAGTATAATAAACATATATGAAAAATAAAAGGAGGAAATTTGTATGCATCCAATGTTACAAAAACATGTAGACTCAGGTTATATGAAAGAAGAACATGGTCTATATATCGAAGAAGCTATAGCTAAAGGAGAAACTTTAATTATTTCAGGACATAGATCTGCTGGAATAAGACCATTTATGGCAGCTATTATGGCAGTTGCTAAAGGTTCACATAAAACTGCTCAAGTTAAAGATGAAGCTGGAATCGAAGCTGCAAGTGATGTAGATTATATTTTAATTCCTGCACTTACAGAAGAAAACTGTGAATCAATGGTTCAAGCTGCTTTTAATAAAAAAGGTATGGGAACTATTACTTTCAAAGAAACAGAACTTAAATATTCAATGATGAAAATCATGAAAGTTCAAGCTAAAGAAGTTGGCGATTTAACTAAAGTTGTTCATTTAATTGAATGTAGAAAATTAGATGGTATCCCACACTTAATTAATTTTAGTAAAATGACTTATGATGAAAAAGGAAAAGTTAAGAGAGAAGATTTACTAAGTTGTGAAGATTACGAATAAGATTAAGAGCAAGAATTTGATTCTTGCTTTTTTTGTGCATAAAATTCCTTTATGATAAAATCCTAAAAGTGTCTCAATTGAAAAAAATTGTTTTTTATGTTATCATATTTGATAGTATTGGAGGATTTTTTGTGATTATTTTTGGATTAGATCCCGGAATTGCAATTGTTGGTTATGGAATTATAGAGGCTATCGGGAATAGAGTAAGACTTATAGATTATGGAGTAATTGAAACAAAAGCAGGAATTCCACTTCCTGATAGGCTTAAAATTATTGATGAAGAATTGAACAAATTAATAGAACTACATAATGTTGATGAACTTGCAATTGAAGAGTTATTCTTTAATAAAAATGTAAAAACTGTAATCAATGTTGCACAGGCAAGAGGGGTTGAGATTTTATCCTTTATAAAGAAAAATATCTTGGCTTATGAATATACTCCTTTACAAGTTAAACAAGCTATTACTGGATATGGTAGGGCGGATAAAAAGCAAATGCAGGAGAGTATTAAGATGATTTTTAAACTTAAAGCCGTTCCTAAACCTGATGATGCTGCAGATGCTTTGGCAATTGCGCTTTGTCATTTTTTTAGCTTGAAATTTAAAGAACAATTTAGAATGAAATAGGTGTTTTATGTACGAATATATTAGTGGAGAACTTAAATTTATTTACAATGATTATATTGTTATAGATAATGGTGGAATAGGTTATAAGATTTTTACTTCCAACAATACATTGTTTAATGTAACAGTTGGAGATTATTATACAATTTATACAGATTATATAGTAAAAGAAGATTATGTCGCTCTGTTCGGATTTAAAACTATGGATGAACTTTTAATGTTTAAATTACTTGTAAGTGTGAATAGTATTGGTCCAAAGGTGGCTTGTGGAATTTTATCATCAATGTCTGTTGATAGTTTGAAATTGACTATTGTAAATGGAGATGCAGTTGCTCTTGCTACAGCCAAAGGTGTAGGTAAGAAAACTGCACAAAAAATCATTTTGGAATTAAAGGATAAAATTTCTATTGACAGTATCAGTAGCAAGGATATTTCAGGAATGGAAGTTTCGACTTTAGATAGTGGAAAAGACTTGGAAAAAAGAGAACTTGTTTCAGACGCTTTAATTAATTTAGGATTTATGAAAAATGATATTGGGAGATTTCTTTCAAGTATAAATATTGATGAAATGGAAATAGAAGATATAATTAAACTTAGTATGAAAAAATTATAGGTGTTAGTATGTTTGAAGATTATGAAGATAGAATTATCGGTACAGGTTTTTCAAGAGAAGATATTGAAATAGAAACCAGTTTAAGACCGAAATGGATTGATGAATATATTGGTCAAGAAAAAGCAAAGGAAAGACTTAAAATCTTTATTGAGGCAGCAAAAACTAGAAATGAGCCTCTTGACCATAGTTTGCTTTATGGTCCTCCGGGACTTGGTAAAACAACTCTTGCAAATATCATTGCAAATGAAATGGGTGTTAATATCAGAGTTACTTCAGGTCCAGCCATAGAAAAGCCAAGCGACCTTGCAAGTATTTTGACAAATTTAAGTAAAGATGATGTTTTGTTTATAGATGAAATTCACAGAATAAATAGAAGTGTTGAAGAAATTTTATATCCTGCAATGGAAGACTATGCACTTGATATAATAATAGGAAAGGGTCCAAGTGCCAGAAGCCTTAGAATTGACCTTGAAAAATTTACTTTGATAGGTGCAACGACAAGAACAGGACAACTTACAGGACCACTTCGTGACAGATTTGGAATTATGTTGAGTCTTGAATTATATAGTATTGAAAATTTACAAAAAATAATTACAAGATCTGCAGGAATTTTGGGAATTGAAATTGAACCTGAGGGAGCGCTTGAAATTGCAAGACGTTCCAGAGGAACTCCTAGAATTGCAAACAGACTTTTAAAGAGAGTTCGAGACTTTGCACAAGTTAAGAGAAATGGAAAAATTGATTTACAAACCAGCAAAGACGGGCTTGATATTTTGGAAGTGGATTCTCTTGGTCTTGATACGATAGACAGAAAAATAATAACTACAATAATAGATAATTTTTCGGGAGGCCCTGTTGGAATTGATACAATAGCAGCATCAACAGGTGAGGAGAGAATTACAATCGAAGATGTCTATGAACCTTATTTACTACAAATAGGATTTCTAAGTAGAACAAGCAGAGGAAGAATTGTAACTGAAAAAGCATACAAGCATTTTGGTAGAATAAAAAAGTAACGATTATTTGATTGTTACTTTTTTGTGTTTAAGAAGATTTAAATAAATTTATTTTAAAAATGGTTGTTTACTTTAAAAAAATTTGAAAAATATTGAAAAACAATATATAATATAAGCTTGTAGATGTATTTTATAATTTAATAAAAGGAAGAGTGTTAATGAATAGTTTAAAAACTGATGATTTTGATTTTGAGCTTGATGAGTCTTTGATTGCTCAGTTTCCGCTTAAGGATAGATCAAGTTCAAAACTTTTAGTTGTAAATAGAGAAAATTTTGATTTAGAACATAAAAATTTTAAAAATATTGTTGATTATATAAAAAAAGATGATGTTTTGGTAATTAATGATACTAAAGTTATTCCTGCAAGACTTTTTGGAGCAAGACACGGTAAGGATGAAGCTATTGAAGTTTTGCTTTTAAAAAAACATGAGGATAATACTTGGGAAACTTTAGTTAAACCCGGAAAGAAAATGAAGATAGGCTCAAAGGTTGAGTTCGGAAATGGAAAATTACTTGGAGAAGTTGTAGGTATAAGTGAAGAGGGAGAGAGATTTGTAAAATTTTCTTATGACGGAATTTTTGAAGAAATTTTAGATGAACTTGGAACAATGCCACTTCCACCATATATTCACGAAAAATTGGAAGAAAGAGATAGATACCAAACTGTTTATGCAAAACACAATGGCTCAGCTGCAGCACCGACTGCAGGACTTCATTTTACAGATGAGCTTTTAAAAGAACTTCAAGAAAAGGGAATTAAGATTGCAAGAGTTACTCTTCATGTCGGACTTGGAACTTTTAGGCCTGTTAAGGTTGATAATGTTTTGGAACATAAGATGCATGATGAGTATTATGAAATTTCAGAAGAAAGTGTTGAAATAATTAATACAGCAAAGGAACAAGGAAATAGAATTTTTGCAGTTGGAACTACTAGTGTAAGAACTTTGGAAACAGTTTATAAAAAGTTTGGAAAACTTGTAGCTTGTAAGGGGAATACGGATATTTTCATTTATCCAGGTTTTGAATTTAAGGTTGTTGATTGTCTTATTACAAATTTTCATTTGCCAAAATCAACTTTAATTATGCTTGTTAGTGCTTTTGCATCAAAAGAGATAATAATGAATGCATATGATGAAGCAACAAAGAATAAATACAGATTTTTCAGCTTTGGTGATGCAATGCTTATTAAAAAGGAGAAATAATGGAATTAAAATATGAATTGATAAAAAAGTCTTCGGATTGTAATGCAAGACTTGGAAAAATATATACAAATAGGGGTGTTATCGAAACTCCGATTTTTATGCCTGTAGGAACAAGAGCGACTGTTAAGGCGATGAATGTAGATGAGTTAAAAGAGATAGGTTCACAAATTATTTTAGGAAATACTTACCATTTATATTTAAAACCCGGTCAAGAAATTATAAGAATGGCTGGAGGACTTCATAAGTTTATGAATTGGGATAAGCCAATCTTAACGGACAGTGGTGGTTTTCAAGTTTTCAGTCTTGGAGATATTAGAAAGATAACTGAAGAGGGTGTAGAATTCAGATCCCATATTGACGGTTCAAAGCATTTTATTTCTCCTGAAAAATCAATGGAAATTCAAAATGATTTAGGCTCTGATATTATGATGGCTTTTGATGAATGTGCACCATATCCTGCAAGTTATGATTATGTAAAAAATTCTATGGAAAGAACTTTACGTTGGTTAAAGAGATGTAAAGATTATCATAAAAATACAGATAATCAGGCACTTTTTGGAATTATTCAAGGTGGAATGTTCAAAGATTTAAGAAGAGAGTCTGCACTTACTACAATAGATATGGATTTACCGGGATATGCTATTGGAGGGCTTAGTGTAGGAGAACCTAAAGAAATTATGGTTGAATATTTAAATTATACAACACAATTTATGCCTGAAAACAAGCCTAGATATTTAATGGGAGTAGGAACTCCGGATTATTTATTTGAAGCCGTTGAAGCAGGGATTGATATGGCTGACTGTGTTCTTCCAACAAGAATTGCAAGAAATGGAACAGCAATGACTTCAAAGGGAAAACTCGTTATAAAAAATGCTAAATATGCAAAGGACTTTGCTCCACTTGATGATGAATGTGATTGTTATGCTTGTAGAAATCACACAAGAGCTTATATAAGACATTTGATAAATGTTGATGAGATATTAGGGGCAAGACTTCTTTCAATCCACAATTTAAGATTTTTACTTAAAACAATGGAAAATATAAGACAAGCAATTAGAGAAGATAGATTTTTAGAATATAAAAAAGAATTCTATAAAAATTATGGATATGAGGATTAGAAATGAATAAATTTTTAAAATTATTGTTAATTTTAGCGATTACACCGATAATATTAGCGACAGCAGGATTTGCTGTATTGCCGTCATCAGTTTTTGCTTATATTAAAGACGGAAAAGAAGTTTTTATAGGCTCCTTTATGATTTATACATTTGCTATAGTAAATGCTGTATTATCATTCTTTGGAATAACATATTTAAGAAGAGTTAGAAAGAAATTTAATGACGAAAACTATCCAACAGGTGTAACTGTTGTAGCTTTTGTAAATTTGCTTATTTCTATTATGTGTAATTACTTTACATTTTCAGTTTTAAAACTTATGTTAAAAAATTCAAAAATGGAAATTCCATTTTATGTAATTAGATTAGTTTTCACTTTAATTGCAATTTTAACTGTATTATATGGAATTTATTTAAGAAAAGCAAATAGAGATAGTGAGTTTGCAATAAGAAACAAATGGACAATGAGTAATGATATAGTTTTTGGCTTTGCAAATAAATTTTCTGGAATTGTCTTTATTGCAGGTGGGATTTTTATTTCGATTGTTTCTTGGATTATTGGAAATCAAAGTCAATTATATATAACAACATTATTTACTTTAATAATTTGTGCAATATCATCAAACTATATAAGTAGAACAATAGGTATGAAATACAAAATGATGTATAAGGAAAAAGATAAGAAAATATAGATTAAAAAAAGAAGTCTTAAGCGACTTCTTTTAATTTGTATCTTTTTATGAATATTCCTAGTAGTGTATAAAATACTATAAACACAACTTGTGATGCAACAAATAGTAAGAATTTTTCAAGGTTTATTTCTTGTAAAAACTTTACAAAATAATATTGTGGCATAAATTTAGAAACATTAATTAGAGCTTGTGGTAAAAATTTCATAGGTAAAAAAACACCTGAAGAGAAAGCCATTATTAATGTGAAAGCTGAATTTACACCGTTTACTACTTTTACATCTTTAGAGATTGATACAAATAATTGTCCAAGTGAAATTGCAGTAAATGAAAATATAAATACTGCTAAACTCATATACACTAAATCAATTTTAGCTATTGATTCATTCACTCTTGAAATTGAAACAACTAAATAGAAAGTTGATATTAATACAGATATGATTATTTGAGCTAAAAATTGCTGTAAGGTTTGAGACTTTTGACTATAAGGGGATAAAGCCATCCTCTTTAGAAGACTTTCTTTTTTAAACTCGGCGTCAATATTTATAATTATTGAAATTATACTCATAAAAACTATATAACTTAAAATTAAAAAAGTAGTGTTAAAGGCTTCTTTTCCTTTTTCTTGATTATATAATTTTGTATCTATTATCTTTACATCAATCTCTTTCTTTAATGTATTTGTTACCTCTTGTTGATCAACATTTGAATTTATTGCAGACAATGTGTAATTGAGATAACTTTTCAAGTCAATTTTTAAAAATGTTATAACAGAAGTTTTTGTTGGAGCTAATATAGAAATGGCTTTTTTATTATTTAACAAATTTTGTTTAAAGTCTTTTTTTATTTCTATATAAGCTGTAATTTTATCTTCAACAATTTGTTTTCTAGCTTCGCTATCCGTAATTTTATCTTCTTTAACATTATGTTTTTCTTTTAAGTAATTTATTAAGGCTTTTGATTCTTCACTTTTATCTTCATCATTTATCATTAAGTCCAGCTTCATAGGTTTAAATTCAACATTATTATCTTTTGAGCTGGTAAATATAATCAACATAACCATAAAAATTATGAAAGAAAATAAAACTGCTTTTATATTTTTTATAAATATTTTCATATAATTTTTAAATATCATTATACTTATGCCTCCTCAAATATATTAATGCAATTCCAAATAGAACTATAGTAAATGGAATTATAAATTTAGTCATTGTAATCAAGTAGCTATTGTCATTTGCGATATTTACACCTAATAGTGCATTTTCCATATAGAATGTTGGATTTATCTTTTTTATTATAGGGAAAGCTGAAGTTATAGCATTTGTTACACTTGAGCCCATCATTCCTGAAGTATAATTCATAAGTAAAATACATCCAAGTCCAACCATTGTTTTAGTTTCGGTTTTTGCTTTTAATGCCACTGCAAGGAACATTCCCATAGTTATTCCAAAAATCATAATTAAAATTATAGTAATAATTGAAGCTAAATAGTTTGTTATCAGGGTTATCCCAAATACAAGTTTTAAATAAATAATCAATAATGTAGAATTAAAACTTGTAACTATAAGTGCAGATATTATTCCGTTTAGCAAATAAGTTGATTTTTTTATTGGAGAAACTAACATTCTTACTGCAAAATCAGACGAATCGTATAGTATATTATCTATATAGACAACGCCATCAAACATAGTATATAGACTTGCCATAATAATTATTGAAAAAAGTATGGGTTCAACACCTGTAACACCATGGTTCTTATCTTCTATAAAGTCTTTATCTATATTTTTTATAATTTCTCCTTGGTCAATTTTTGTTTCATATATTTGTTTTATTTGGTCAAGGATATTTTTAACAACCATAACTTCTGAATTAGATGATATAATTTTTAAAGATAAATCATCTTCTATAAAGGCTTTATATTCTTTATTTTTTAGATCTGTTTGAACATCTTCTTTTACTTCTTTAAGATTAAGATATGGAATTTGTTTTAAAATATATTCATGGGGATTATTTTTGTTAATTCCAACATTTACTTTATCAAAATTTTTGCCCATATTAGGAATTACTATGCAAAAGAATGTAGCTAAAATCATAGGGAAAAAAGTATTCCAAAATAAATTTAGTTTATCTCTAGTTAAATGTAGCAAATTTACTTTTAAAGCAGATAAAATTCCCATTATTCTCTAAGCTCCTTTCCTGTCATTTCTAAGAAAATATCTTCCAGTTTAGGTTTCTTTGAAAAAATTTCTTCATAAACTACATTGTTTTCATCAAGTAGGTAGATTAATTTTTTAATGTTTCCTGTATCACTAGAATAGTTAAAAGTTACCTGATTTTCCTTCGCTTCAACATCAATTACCTCGTCTTGTTTTTCTAAGATTGAAATAATTTCGGGCTTTATAAAACCTACAACTGTAATCTTTTCTTTTACACTTACTCCATTAATCAAAGTTTGCATATCTCCAGTTAAGATATTTTTTCCATTATCCATAATAGAAATTTTATTGCAAAGATATTCAGCTTCATCTAAATAGTGAGTAGTATAAAGGATTGATGATCCATTTTCAGCTAAATTTTTAATTCCATCTAAAATAAACTTTCTGCTTTGAGCATCAACTGCAACTGTTGGCTCGTCTAAAATTACAAGTTCAGGCTTATGTGAAATACCACAAGCGATATTTAAACGTCTTTTAAGACCACCTGATAGCTTCTTTTCCAACATTTTTTCGTGACTTTGAAGTCCTGTAAATTCAATAGCTTCATTTACAAGCCTTTTTCTTTCATTTTTATTAGATATATATATAGACCACAAAAATAGTCGATATTTTCTTTTACAGTTAAATTATTAAAAACAGCAAGTTCTTGAGGAACAATTCCAATTTTTTTCTTAATTTCATATTCATTAGAAATATCTTTTTTTCCAAAAACTTCAATAGTTCCACTGTCATATTTCAAAAGAGATAGCATACACATTATTGAAGTTGTCTTTCCACAACCGTTTGGACCTATAAGTCCAAGAACATCTCCTTTTTCAAGAGATAAATTAAAATGGTCTAAAACAATTTTTTCTTTAAATTTTTTTATTAAATCTTCTATTTTTATAATCATAATTATCACCTCACCAATATTATATCAACAAATTTTTTTAAAAATTAGTGTATTATGTAATTTTATCAATATGACAAATGTAATTTTTTGAAAAATATGGTAAAATAGTTATAATAGTTTTTAAAGAATTATTGATTTATTTATTTTAAATTAGATGGAGATAATATGGTATTTTTAAAGTATTTTTTATTAAATTTTTTATTTTTATTTTCAGAAAAAATGAGTTTTGCTAATGTTGCAATTTTTAGCTTAATTTCGTTAATTTTTGTGCTTATAGTTGAAATTAAGGAAAATATATATTATAGTTTAGCCTTGTCAGTAATTTTCTTGATTATAATTTATTTTTTTCCGGAGTTTAGATTTTTTATGTTCTCTTTTATTTATGCAATTTATAGCAAGTCAATTTACAATATTCCAATGTTTCTTGTATTCCTATTGACTAAAGAAATTAACTTTTTTGCTTTATCTTTATTAATTGTTTGTCTATCTCAATATGATAGAGAACTCTATGAAAGAAAAGTTTTTTACCATCGAGAATTTTTAAATTTCTATAAGACAAATTATAAATTACAAAAAGATTTAAAGAAATTGTATCTGGAAGAAGAAAAAAAGAATTATGATAGTATTTTAAAAGAAAGAGAAAAAATTTCAAAAGAATTACATAATTCAATAGGACATACAATTTCAGCTTCTATTTTGGAACTTAGAGCATTGGAATTAATATGTGATGATGAAGAGATAAAAACTTCAGTTATAAGAATTAGGGAGAATTTATCAGGTGGATTAGTTGATATAAGAAAAATAATTCATAATATGTATAAATCTGCTTTTGACTTAGAAAGCTCTATTGAAAAAATTATAAATGTTCCAAATGTAAAGTCAAAATTAATATATAGAGTTAAAACAAAGATGAATGAAAATTTAAGTTTTGACATTTTAAGCATTGTAAAAGAGGCATTTTCTAATTTTATTAAACATTCAAATGGAGATAGTTTTACTGTGAGAATAATAGAAAATGAAAATTCTTATATAATTACGATTTTTGACAATGGAAAAAATATTAATATAGAAAAAAATGACGGTCTTGGTATTTTATCGATGGAAGAAATAGCAAAAAAATATAATGGGCTATTCAATGTTATTACAGATGATGGATTTAAGATAAATATTGCAATAGATAAGGGAGAGAATAATGAAAATTTTAATGGTTGATGATGATTTATTAGTATTAAATGCTTTAACTACAATTTTGAGCAAAAGTGGTTATGAAATTGTATTAGCTACTACAGACTCTAAAAAAGCAATTGAGACTTACAAAGAAAATAAAATTGATGTAGTAATTTTAGATATTAGAATGAAAGAAGTAAATGGAGTTGATGTTGCAATAGAAATTTTAGAATATGACAAAGATGCCAAAATAATGCTCTTAACAACTTTCAATGATAGAGATGATATAATTAGAGCTTTAAACAAGGGTGTTTTAGGAGTTATTTTAAAGGATAATGTTGCATCACTAATTCCTGCAATAGAAAGTGTAAAGCTTGGGAATAAAATTTTAGATAATGAATTAAAATTACAAAGCCTATTTAATACGACAAAAAAAGATTTTGAAAATTTAACTCAAAAAGAAATTGAAATTATAGAACAAATTGCAAAGGGACTTTCAAATAAAGAAATTTCAGAAAAATTATTTTTGAGTGAGGGAACTGTTAGAAATTATATTTCAGGAATTTTAGAAAAGTTAGAACTTAGAGATAGAACGCAACTTGCAATATATTATTATACGAAGTAATTGAAAGGAGAATATGGTGTTTAAAGAAAAATATTCTAAATTCTTTGAAAAAATTGGAAGAAGTAAATTTATGGTGTTATCAACATCAAAAGATGACTTTGTAACATCAAGAATGGTGAGTATAATTGTAATAGATGGAAAATTTTATTTTCAAACGGATAAAAACTTTAAAAAATATAATCAGATAATTGTGAATCCTAATGTGTCTCTATGTATTGATAATATTCAGATTAATGGGATATGTTGTGATGTCGGGAGACCTATTGAAAATAAAACATTTTGTGAAATATTTAAAGAAAAATATCCAAGTTCATACAAAAATTATTCACTTTTAGAAAGTGAACGTTTATTGGAAATTGAACCTATATATATTGAATGTTGGCATTATATTGAAGGAGTGTCTTATATAGAAGTATTTGATGTTAAAAATAAAAAATATACTATGAAAAAATATGTAAGATAAAAAGCCAACATTTCGTTGGCTTTTTGTCTTGAAACAAGGAGGTTTCAGGTTACCTATTTGATTAAAAGGGAGCTATCAATCATTATGTTTAGAATAATCTAATTCTTTTTCTGAATGAGCAACAACGACTGAACAAGTAATATCACCTAAAATATTAATTGCTGTTCTAATCATATCAAAAATTCTATCAATTCCTGCTACCAATGCGATTCCTTCAACAGGAAGTCCTACACTTTGCAGAACCATTGTAAGCATAATTACTCCCGCTCCGGGAACTCCTGCTGTTCCAACCGAGGCAAGAGTTGTAGTAAGTACAATTACAACTTGTTGTTGCAGAGATAAATTTATTCCATAAACCTGTGCAATAAATAGTGCACATACACCTTGATAGATTGCAGTTCCATCCATATTTATAGTTGCACCTAAAGGCAGAACGAAACTTGCGATTGGTTTTGAAACACCCATTTCTTCTTCTGCTGTTTCCATAGAAACAGGAAGTGTTCCTGCTGATGAAGCAGTTGAAAAGGCTACAAAAAATGGAGTTGAAGCTTTTCTAAAAAAAGTTCTGACTTTCATTTTTGTAAAGATTTTTATAGATGATGAATACACTAAAAGTGCATGAATTATACTAGCTAAATAAACTATAAAAATTACTTTAATTAATGGAATTATAACTTTTGGTCCATTATTTGCAATAACTGGAGTAATTAAACCTAATACTCCAATTGGAGCAAGTTTCATTATTCCATTTGTAATTGAAATCATCGCATTTGATATTCCATCAAAAAATGCAAATACCGGTTTTGATTTTGTTTCTCCTAATGATAGAAGTCCACCGCCAAGTATCAATGCAAATACTATAATTTGTAACATACTTCCATCAACTATTGACTTCATAGGATTTGATGGAATTATATTGATTAGAGTATCTATAAAATTAGGTGCTTCATTTACTTTTACTTCTTTTAAAGTTGTAGGTAGAGTGAATCCTGAACCAGGTTTTAAAACATTAGTAAATGCTAAACCCAGAATGATGGCAAAGGTAGTTGTTAAAAAATAAAATACAAAAGTTTTTAAACCTATTTTTCCAAGTTTCTTTATATCTTTTAATTCAGCAACTCCAACAACTAAAGATGAAAATACTAAAGGAACTATTACTAATTTAATTAAATTAAGAAATATTGTTCCAATAGGTTTAAAATAAGCATCAGCAATTTTTGGATTTGATTGTAAACACAGACCTAAAGCTACACCGATGAAAAGTGCAATTATAATCTGTAAGGGTAATGATATTTTCTTTCTTTTTTTCATGGTTATTCCTCCTATAATAATTTATTACTATAACACAATGCACCTATATTATATCATATATTTAAATAAAATAAAATATCTTTATTGATAAAATTCGTCACGGTAAATTATTTTCCTGCAATTTTTAATAAAAATTTATTAAAAAACTAGCATTTTTTTAAATATATTAAATTGTATAGAAATTTTTGTCAAAATATTTTAATAAATATTACTTTATCTTTTTAAGTGTTATATATTTGTAAAAATATTGTATAAATATTTAATTTTAATTGAATAAATTTACAAATTTTGTTATAATACATAGTGAGTGGAGGTGTATTAATTATGAATAAAAATAAATTCGAAAATGGCAGTATTAAGATATCAAACGATATTTTTTATATGATTGCTGCAATGGCAACTATCGAAGTTGAAGGTGTAAAATCTATCGTTGGAATTCCTACCGATGTTGAAAAAATTAATGCAAAAAATTCTAAGAAGGGAATAGAAATTGAATTTCTAGAAAATGGAATTCACATTGGTGTTAAAGTTTCTATAGAATATGGACAAAAATTTGAAGAAATCGTTAAAAAAATTCAAGAAAATATAAAATTAAAAGTAGAAATGATGACAAGTATTAAAGTTTTAGGTGTAAATATTTGTATTGAATCTATTGAAAAGTAGAGTGTTTATATGACTAGAAGTGAAGCACGAGAATGGTGTATGAAGTTGATTTATCAATTAAGTATACATAATAATTTTAAATGTGACGAGATAGAAAGTTTTATAGAGTATTTCGATTTGCCTAGTAGCGAGGTTAAATATATTAGAAAAAATTGTAAATCTATAATAGATAATCTTGATAACATTGATAATATTATAAAGGAAAACTTAGAAGGCTGCTGGAATTACAATAGAATAGCTAAAATTGATTTGGCAATTCTTAGAGTTGCAGTAAATGAAATTTATTACTTAGACGATATTCCTGAAAGTGTTTCAATAAATGAAGCTATAGAAATTGCGAATAAATATTCTACTGACGCTTCATATAAGTTTATAAATGGAATTTTGGGAACTATCGTTAGAGCAAAAAAATAAAATATATTTTTAGGAGGTAGTTATAATGTTACTTAATACTTTATTGTTAGTTGTGTTCGTTGGTATTGTTTTTTCAGGCATAGCTGTGTCAACTTTTTTAGTTGGAACTGAAGGTAACAAGAGATGGATTGTTTATCCAGTTTTCTGTGCGATTTGTATTGGTATATTTTTGTTTTTTAAAAATACTATGAATTTAAATTTCCTACCTTGGAGAAATGCATATTTGATTGTTACATTCTATGTTTCAGCTGTTTGTACATTAATGGCATTTATAGCTATTCCTAAAACATCTTTAAAAGCATTAAAAGAAAGTGTAGTTCCTGCAGTAAGCATATTTACAATTGCCGGAGTTCTTTTAATGATTTACTAAAATAGGAGAGTTTTGATGACAACATTTAAGGTTAAAGAAGTGAGTAAGTATATTTCGAATGTACTTAGGAGAGATTCTTTTTTATCTAACATAAGTGTTGAAGGCGAAGTATCTAATTTTAAAAAATCGGGTGGTCATAGTTATTTTAGTATCAAAGATGATGAAGCTATGCTTAAATGTGTAGTTTTTAAAACTATTCCGATTGCACAAAGTTTGAATCTAACTGACGGACAAAAGGTTGTCGTAACAGGAACTGTTATGACTTATGAAAAAGGAAGCTACTATCAGATTTTATGTAAAAATGTTGAAGAGGTCGGTCGTGGAAATTTATATGAGCAGTTTTTAGCTCTAAAAGAAAAACTTTCAAAAGAAGGTCTTTTTAATTCTGAATTAAAAAAGCCAATTCCGAAATTTCCCAAGAATATAGGAGTTGTTACTGCTAAAAACGGAGCGGCAATTCGTGATATTTTAAATACATTGCGAAGAAGATATAGGATTGCAAATATATATTTTTATCCTGCTAAGGTTCAAGGGATTGGTGCGAGTGATGAAATAGCTCTTGGCGTTAAATATTTAGATTCACTTGATTTTATTGACACAATAATTGTTGGTAGAGGTGGTGGTTCTTTTGAAGATTTGAATGCGTTTAATGATGAAAATCTCATTAGAACCATTTTTAATTGTAAAAAACCTGTTATATCAGCAGTTGGTCATGAGATAGATACAATGCTAACAGATTATGTTGCAGATAAGAGAGCTGCGACTCCGACGGCAGGAGCAGAGCTTTCATCTGTAAGCATGGATGAGATAAAAGAATTTTTAAATCAAGCAGAGAAAAAACTTAATAAAAATATTTTAGAAGAAATTTCTGCTGAAAAAGTTCAGCTTGAACATTTTAAAAAAGAATTGGAATATTACAATCCGGCTAATAGAATTACTACATTGAAAGAAAATCTTGAAAATTTGAAAAAATCTTTGGATGAAAAAATAGTTTCAATTTTTAAATATAATAAACAATTATTAGATTTTAAAAGACAATCTTTGGAGATTATAAATCCGAACAGTATTTTAGATAGAGGATATAGCATTATTTATAATGATAAGAATGAAATTGTAAAGGATATTAAGACTGTAAATGTAGGAGATTCTTTGAAACTTAAAGTTTCTAATGGAGAGATTATTTCCGATGTTAAGGAGATTATAGATGGCAATTAAGTTGGAAAATTATGATAAGGGAATTGAAGAACTTATTAAAATTGTAAATACTTTAGAAAAAGAACAATTAAGTCTTGAAAAAAGTATTGAGCTGTATAAAAAGGGAATGAAACTTCATAAAGAATTAGTTGATATTTTGGAAAAAGAAGAAGGTAGACTATTCTTATTTGATGAAAAGGCTCAAGATGAAGAGGAAAAATTTGTAGAAAAAACTTTAGAAGATGGACAAGTGAGTTTAGAATTATAATGGAAGATTTTATAAAATTAATTCATAATGATAAAAGCATAATTGAGACAAGATTAAATAAAGTTTATGCAGATAATAATGAGTTTGAAAAAATGTGTGCTTATTCTTTTTCTGTTGGTGGAAAGAGAATAAGAGCAATTTTGCTTTTAGAGGCTTTTAAAATTTGTAGGGATATTTCAGATATAGCTATAGACTTTTCAGTTGCTTTAGAGCTTATTCATAACTATTCTTTAGTTCATGATGATTTACCTGAAATGGATGATGATAAATTTAGAAGAGGAGTATTATCTGTTTATGGCAAATATGGACAGTCAAATGCTGTTTTAGTAGGAGATGAGCTTTTAAATAATGCAAATTTTATTATGTTTAAAGCCATTAAACAACTTGAAAATATTGATGAAATCAAAAATGCTATTTCTGCAAGTGAAATAATTTTAAATTCAAGTGGAATAAATGGAATGATTTATGGTCAGTTTTTAGATCTTGAAAATAATGTAGAGAATTTAAGTGATATTGAAAAGATTAATTCTCTAAAGACAGGAGAACTTTTTAAAGCTGCAATTTTAGCGGGAGCAAAACTTGGTGGAGCAAGTGATAATGATTTAGCACATTTGGAGATTTACGCCAAAAACCTAGGTTTAGTTTTCCAACTTCAAGATGATTTATTCGACTATGATGAGGATGTTGAGTTAAATAAAAAAACTTTTGCAACCGTTCTGGGAAAGAGTGAAGTTGAAAAGAAAATTGAAGAACAAAATAAGATTTCATTGCAAGAAATTAATAAAATTTCAGGAAGAAAAGAATTTTTTGTAAATTTCATTGATTATATGGCAAAAAGGACTTACTAATGGAAAGAGCAGATATTTGTTTAGTTAATCTGGGTCTTGCAAAATCAAGAACTCATGCAAAGAGGATTATTACAGAAAAAAGAGCTTTTTATTATGGTAAAATTATAGAAAAAGTTTCAATGATGATTGAAAAACCTGAATTAGTAATAGTAAAAGCAACTTTTGAAGATAGTTATGTTGGAAGAGGAGCTATTAAGTTAGACTCTGCAATTAAAAACTTTAAACTTGATTTGGAAAATTTAATCTGTATGGATATTGGTGCATCAACAGGGGGATTTACTCAAATTATGTTAAATGCAAATGCAAAGAAAGTTTATGCAATAGATGTCGGAACAGATCAATTAGCAAAGAGTTTACTTGCTGATGATAGAGTAGTAAGTTTAGAAAATATAAATTTTCGATATTTAGATTTTGAAGTTATAGGAGAGAAGCTTGATTTTATTTCTATCGACGTTTCTTTTATTTCTTTAAAATATATTTTTGAAAATTTGTATAAATTTTTAAAAGAAGACAGTATGATTGTGGCATTAATAAAACCACAATTTGAATGTGAGGGAAAGAGCTTAAATAAAAAGGGAATAGTAAAGTCTGAAAAAGTTATAGAAAATGTAATTGAAAAGGTCAGACTTTATGCACTTGGAAATAAGCTCAAAATAATTTCCATAATTGATTCTCCAATACTCGGCGGGGATGGAAATAAAGAAAAATTAGCACTTATTAAAGGGATTTTTTAAGAGGTTTTATGAAAAAATATACAAGACAGAGAATTATTTTAGATTTAGTTGAAAATAATGAGATAAAAACACAAGAAGAGCTTTCAGAATGTTTGGAAAAAAAGGGGATTCGTTCTACACAAGCTACAGTTTCAAGAGATATAAAGGAATTAAAAATTTTAAAGGTACAAACTAAAAATGGAGAATACAAGTATAAGGTTGTAGATTCTATTTATGACTCTTTAGATGAAAGGTTGAGTAAGATATGTAAACTTGCTATTTTGTCTATAAAGCATAATGGAGACGTGATACTTATAAAGACTATTCCATATACTGCAAGTGTTTGTGGTTCGTATATAGAGAATGCAAAGTTAAAAATGGTAAGTGGAATTGTAACCGGAAATGATACCATTTTTATTGCAATTGACGATAAAACTTTTCTAGATTCTGTAGTTGAAGATATAAGAAAACTTGTAAGGTAGGGATTTTATGTTATCTGAATTATATATAAGAAATTTAGCAATTGTCGATGAAATAAAAATTTCCTTTACTGAAAGACTTAATATTTTAACAGGAGAAACAGGAACCGGTAAATCTATAATTATCGGTGCTATTTCTTTGCTTTGCGGTGGAAGAGCTAATACTTCATCTATTGGTAAACGTAGTGATACCGCTTATGTTGAAGGAGTATTTTTTCTATCTGATTATGACGAGAAAATTTTGAGAAATAAATTTGATTTGCTGGGTTTAGATATAGAAATTGAAGATAATATGTTGGTTATTTCAAGAACTATAAGTAAAAATGGAAGATCAGTTTCAAAGATAAATAATAGAACTGTAAATAATTCTATTCTATCTGATATTATGTTAAATATTCTAAATGTTTGTGGACAACATGATAGTTATACATTATTTAATAGATCTGACTTTGTTGAAATTTTAGATAGTTTTTGCGATGATGAGTTTAGAAAAAAATTAAAAGAATTAGAAATGTTATATGATAAAATAAAAAAGGCAAGTTCTAATTTTAAAAAATTAAAGAATAAAGTAAGTAATTTTGATGAAAATGTTGAAGAAATAAAATCAGAAATTGAAGAGTTAAATAGCTTGGAACTTGAAACTTTGGATGAAGAATTTATTGAAAATGAAATTGATAAATTTAATAATAGTCAAACCATTTTAGGTTGTTGTGGAAATTTAGTTGAGGTTTTTGATGGAGAAAATTCAGAAGTAAATGCCTTTTCCATCTTGAATGAAATAAGTAGAAATCTTGTTATACTTGAAAAAAATGATAAGAATGTAAAATTCAGTGAAGATTTTGAAAATATTTCTTTTGAATTGAGAGAACTTTTTACAAATATTCAAGATTATTATTCAAGTATTTATATTGACGAAGAAAGTCTGACGATTTTACAGGAAAAATTTAATCTTTTAAATGACTTGAAAAGGAAACATAAGACAGATAAAAAAGGACTTATAAAATATAAAAATTTATTAGAGGAAGATTTGTATTTACTTGAACATTCAAAAGATTTGTTATTTGAAGAAAACAACAAACTTAAAAATTTAAGTGAAGAATATAAGAAAATTGCTACAGAAATTTCAAATTCCAGAAAAGAAGTTGCAAAGAGAATAGAAAAATTAATTGAAAAAGAACTTTTGGATTTGGATTTAAAAAATTCAATCTTTAAAATAGACATAAAGACAAATAATAAAATTACAAATATCGGTTTTGATGAAGTTACTTTTTTAATTTCTACAAATAAGGGCGAAGAGCTTCAAGAAATATATAAAATCGCATCAGGTGGAGAACTTAGCCGAATTATGTTAGGCTTTAAGAAGGTTCTATCCGACAGAGATAAGATAGCAACTCTTGTTTTTGATGAGATTGATACGGGTATAAGTGGGGTAACCGCTCAAATTGTTGGAGAAAAACTTGCAGAAATTTCAAAAAATCATCAACTTCTCGTAATTTCTCATTTACCACAGATTTCAGTTTTATCTGATACACATTTCATAATAAGTAAAGAAACTGTGGGGGATGTAACTTTATCAAAAGTTTTATGTGCAAATTATGATGAAAAAGTTATGGAAATTTCAAGACTTATAGGTGGAGCAAATATTAATGAAACAACTATAAGACAATCTAAGGAAATGATTGAAATTGCAAATGAAAAAAAGGAAAGATTAAGATGTATAGAAAAGTAAAATCGGAAGAAATTTTTGACGGAAAAATTTTGAATTTAAAACTTGAATACTTTGAAAAAGATAATAAAATTTTAAAAAGAGAAATTGTAGAGCATAAGGATGCAGTTGCAATTTTTCCAATTGACGAAAAAGGATATGTATATTTAGTTAAACAATTCAGATTTCCAATTCAAGAAAATTTTTTAGAAATTCCGGCCGGACTTGTAGAAGTAGGAGAAAATTACGAAGATACGGCACTTAGAGAGTTACAGGAAGAAATAGGATTTAGTTCAAAAAAATTGGAGAGAATTTTTGAGGGTTACACAAGTGTTGGATTTTGTACAGAAAAAGTTGTAATTTTTAGAGCTGACAATTTATTCTTTTCAAAATTGCCGGAAGATGAAGATGAGAATTTGAGTGTAGTTAAAATTCGTTTTGATGATTTAAAAAAAATGTATTTTAATGGAGAAATAAAAGATTTTAAAACGGCAATAGCTATTTTAAATGAAATAAATAGGGGGTAATATGGATTTTATAATGGAACATTTAATTGTTGGAATTGCAGTAATGTTTGTAATTATAGCTTGTAGAGTTTTTCAAGCAAATGTTGCTTTAGCATTGGGAGATGATACTCCGAAATTGAATGGATCAACTAGCTTAAATCCTGTAAATCACATTGATTTGGTAGGGTTTATTTGTTTTTTAGTTTTTAAATTTGGCTGGGCGAAGCCGTTAGAAGTAAATGTATCTAAATTTAAAAATAGATTTTGGGGTAAAATAATTTACTCTTTATCAAATGCTTTTATGTGCTTTTTAATAGCTTTGATTTCAGCAATAATATATATAATTATAGGATCTAATAGTGGATTTTTATTTTTACTTTTTAGAGATATATTTTCAATCAGTATAGTATTTGGAATTATAGGATTGATTCCATTGCCACCTTTTGATGGAGCGATTTTTGTAAGTGCGTTTTTGTCAAGAGAAGTTGAATATGAATACTTTAAACTTTCAAATTATACAACTTTTATTTTACTTGCATTGATATTGACAAGGACTTTTGGAACATTTTTATCACCTGTAGTTAATACAGTTGGGAAATTTATAATTAAACTTGCGTATATGTTGGTGATGTAATGCAATTAACTGTAAATTTAGATGCTTATTCAGGACCTTTGGATTTGTTGCTCGATTTAATTTCAAAACAAAAGGTTGATATTTACGACATTGAAATAAGCAAAATAACAAAACATTATCTTGAAGTAATAGAAAATTCTATTCACAGTGAAGATACAGATATATCAGCTTTTTTACTAATGTCAAGTACATTAGTTGAAATAAAATCTAGAAGTTTGATTCCAAAAAACACTGATGAAGATGATGATGAGATAGTTACAAAAGAGCAATTAATTGAAAGACTTGTAGAATATAGAAAGTTTAAGAAAGTTGGAGAATATTTTAAAAACTTGGAAACTGAAGGAAGTAAAGCATATTCGAAAATGCAGTCTGACATAACTGAGTTTATTACAGAGGATAAGGAAATAATTTTAAATACTGATGTTGATGTTTTAGTAAATTTAATGGAAAATATTATAAGTCAGTATCGAAACAAAAGTGATGATAATTCTTTTGATAAAATAATAGAAAAAGATTTATTTCCAATAGAAAAATATATTTCAATGATAAAGGATAAAATCTTTGAAAAAAAAGAACTTTATTTTGAGGATTTAATTTTTCAAGATGGAACAAAAAGTGAACTTATCACGATTTTTATTTCTATTTTAGAGCTTGTAAAGAATAATATTATCAATATTTTTCAAGATAAAGATAAAAATATTAAACTTAATTTAGTGGGGGATGAAGTTGAATAGTAGAGAATATAAACAAGTTATCGAACAGTTATTATTCGTTTATGGAGATCCTTTAAAGATTGATGATATTGCTAAAGTTTTGGATATCTCTGTAAAAGATGCTACTGCTTATGCTGATGAACTTGTAGAAGAATTTGAATTTCAAAAAAGGGGACTTGTTATTCAAAAAATTTCCAATCATTATCAGATAAAGACAAGAAAAGAATATCATGATATTATTTCTAAACTTTTCGAAAAAGTTACAATGAAACATTTAACTAATTCAACTTTAGAAACTTTGGCTATAATTGCATATAAACAACCAATTACAAGACAGGAAATTGAAGAGATAAGAGGGGTTAAATGTAATAGTTCTATTGATACCTTACTTGCAAAGGACTTTATTGCAGAGGCTGGTAGGCTTGATAGAATAGGAAAACCAATTATTTATAAGACAACTTTAAATTTCTTAAATCAATTTAATTTAAAATCTTTAAAAGATTTACCTGACATTGAAAAATTTATTTCAGATGAAGAAAAAAATCAAATAGTTGAAGATGAAAATAATGTGGAAATAGAAAATGAGAATAAATAAATTTATTGCAAATTCCGGATATTGTTCAAGAAGAAATGCAGATTTACTTTTAGAACAGGGAAAAGTTTTGGTAAATGGAAAAGTTGCAAACAAAGGGATTGAGGTTTCAGAAAATGATGAAATTTTAATTGAAGGAAAAAAAATTTGCTTAGAAGAAGCTAAAAAATATTATCTTTTAAATAAGCCTGTTGGATATTCCAGCACAGCTAAAGCTCAATTTCAAGAAAAAATTGTTTTGGATTTAATAGACTCTAAAGAGAGAATTTATCCTGTAGGAAGGCTTGATAAGGATAGTTTTGGACTTTTACTTTTAACTAATGACGGAGATTTAGCTTTTAGAATGACACATCCAAAGCATAATGTAGAAAAAGAGTATATTGTTAAGGTTGATAAGGCTTTAAAAGAAAATGATTTAAAAAAACTGTCGTCAGGAATAATGCTTGAGGGAAGAATAACAAGAGAAGCAAGATTTGAAATTTTTGACTTTAAAAATAATATAGTAAAAGTTTTTCTAAAAGAGGGAAGAAATAGGCAGATAAGAAAAATGTTTAAAATTTTAGGCTATAATGTTATTTCTTTAGAAAGAGTTGCCTTTGGTAAAATAAAACTTGGAAAATTAAAATTAGGAAGTTACAGAGAACTTAATAGAGAAGAGATTGAATATTTAAGGAGTTTATAATGATAGGATTAAAAAATGCCACTCCGGAAGAATTTGAAGAACTATATGTAAAATATGGAATAGGTGGAAGTATGGACTTATCCATTCCAACTTTTTATTTCAGTTTAGTTATGGAAGAAAATATAATCGGATATGTAAAATTAACTTTTAGAGATGAAGATTATTACTTGGAAGAAATAAAATATGATGAAGGAATGGAAAGATTTAATAGATTTTTTATAAAATGTATTGCTTATAAAGTATATACTAAGAAAAAGAAGAACTTCTATTCAAGATTGTTTTTTGAAGGAATTTCAGGAGTTACAAAAATAGAAGAAAATTTATACATATATGATGTTGAAGAAATTTTAGAACAAGGAAAGTGTTGTAGTGGCTGTAATAAATAGTACAAAAAATTTAATAGAATTTTTTATG